>Ga0209092_10000994_pt1 | contig 28613 bp, 14 predicted proteins | sample FraStrMetagenome_FD_187446 | JGI IMG/M metagenome (GOLD analysis project Ga0209092, IMG submission 187446) | Marine eukaryotic phytoplankton communities from Arctic Ocean - Fram Strait ARC3M Metagenome (SPAdes) (version 2) | ecosystem: Environmental > Aquatic > Marine > Oceanic | place: Fram...
ATCAATCAAAAAATACGATTGCAAATTATCTCCACGTGACACACATAAGTTCAAATAAATGTTCTAACTAATGATAGTTAAATACAAATAAACCTTACGTCATTTAATTTGCGATTATAATGTTCTGTTTTGCATGAAATAACGGCCTCTTTAGTGAAAGTACTACGCATATAAACTATGCTCGGTTCAGCTGTACTTATATATCCATTTCTACTCGTATGTACAGCTGAAGTGGAAATTTAATGTTCTACTTAGTGCGTACTAACAAATATTTTCGATTAGATATAGTGTTGTCAAGTAAGATACGAATCCATCACCCATGAAAATGTTCTTCATTCTAAAAGTATGCAGTAAAAGATCTATCGAATCTTTTTCGTGGAAAGACACAGAAGAGATAAATCAAAGCGAAAGAAGCTATTACTGCAATGAAACTTTACCAAGTGACAGCACTCGTTTCATTTGCCACGGCTGCAGCAAAACCGGAACGAACATGTTTCCTTCATAACCAGAATTCTTTCCTCCCGTCAATTTTAGATGATACTTTTAAAAACAACATTCCAAAAATCCATAGAAATTCGCAAAATGTCATTCTAGGTCCCATACCTACGAGACTCAGAGAAATGAAATTGAATTCTTGGGGTATTGGAGATGATTGGACAGCCTTATCAAATGCTGAAAACACAAATAGGAATTTTGATCCATTGGATCCTGCATCTTATTTTTGTAATTTCGAACAGATGAATGAAGATTCAGAAGCAAACGCCACATTCAGTACTGATGAACAATTTCTCACAGAAACCATCGATTTTATACATCAAATTGATGGAATACAATCTGAATCTGAATACGTCCCCCCACTTTATGATACAGCTAAATCTTTTGACACCTACACGAAAAATATTGCATACATGGATGAGGCTGGAAAAGAAATTAGTATGCTTGTACGTTGCAATGAATCTCCTGATACACTTTTGATTGAAGAAGGACGAGCAATCCTTCCCTTATCAGATGAGCAACGATTTGAAGTTTCTCAACTTCTGAAATCCAAGTCTGTATCAAACATGGAGAAAGATTCAAACAGTGCCATCGAGGACAAATATGAATCTACTTCTTTTTTTGATGAATCAGTTTCTTCAATCTTTCATACGCATGCAATACAGAAACAGATTTCATCGGTAGAAACACGAGCAGTACTTGATAGTGCTGGAATCAGTGCGTGGATGACGGCATGTCTTGACGAAATTGTTGGGAAACATGATAAAAGAGTAAACGCTGTGATAGCTAGATATGGGACTTATGGGACAGGATATTTAGAATCATTCCAATTTCATCAGTTGTATTTAGATGCTGTTTTTGCCGGTATTGCAAAAGAGACTAGAAGGACAAATCAGTTTGGGGGAGTAAATAGTCCCCTGAATCGCTTGAACTTGGAACAGCCTGACCTCTCGAGTGTTTGGAGGGATTTCAAAGCTCACGGTATTGAAACTCTCATTGAAAGAGAACATAGACTAAAGGGAGAAGAAATTGAGGCTAGTATTGGAATGCATATTGAGCAAACTAGAACGAACATGATAATGGATGAATGTGAAATCCTCGATTGGGATTCAAATTCGAAGGGATATCTAAAGGATTTAACAGATATGGACATAGAGCGTAGTAGTTATGAAAGTGTTGAGCTTGCTTCAGATAGAAAAACTCCAAAACGATTAAGGGATGGTAGTTTTGGTAAGAAATTTGCGCATGTTCATTATTTCTTTGAATGTGTATTGCCTAATTTTATTCTATCTCTTTAGTTTTTATTGATGAAGAATCTTGCATTGGGTGTATGCAAGTAAGTAAATGACTCATTTTTTGCACTCAATAAAATTATTCTAACATATTTTTCATCTTTCGCAGTGTGTTTTAACTGCACCTGCTTCATTCAAAATGCTTGACAATGGACGGGCACGAACGTTTGCTCAAAGCAATAATCCAGAAGTCACTGATGCTGTTTCTGTTTGCCCTGTAAATTGCATGCATAGGCTTAGTTTCGACGAGTTAAAGGAGATGGAACATGCACGAGACAATGGTGATGGCCGTACTGATCATCGCCACATGGGGAGAGGTCAAACTCATACCCCACTTAGTGTAGCGGGAATTGGTAGTGATGCAAACCATAAAAGTAGTTGGTATCATTACCTGAAAAGCAAATGTTTTACATCAAAATCTTGCCCTCAGAAAGGCTGCTACGATTGCCCATTGTATGGAAAAAAAGGAGAAAATCCACATTTTAAAACGAAACATCGTGAAGCTGAACGCACCCGAGCCCAAGATTTCATAGCATCTGGTGAAGCTGATAAGTATCGAAAAACTTGTGATTTGTAATTTTAGTTAATCATATTTTACTAGTTTACTACAACATGAAATTGAAAAAGCAAATCAAATTTTCTCTTCATGTATTAAAATCTAATCTCGTTCGTCATCCAAAAAAAATTCAAACTAAGACTTTCATCAAAATAAAACATCTTTTTTTCATTCCACCCCAATTCCAGATTATTTCAATTTAACGGTCAAAATGCGTCATCTGATTCGCAATTAAAACGTTCTAAGCTGAGGAGACAGATTACGATGGAAATGTAGAGTTAATCTTTGATTATGCTTTAATAATTAGATATCTTCATCGTATTCATTTTCCTTCACTGCATCATTTTGAACAAATTTACGATGAATTAGATCACACAGTTTACAGTGCTTGTGTGTGCGGAAAAAATTGTGTATACCATCTAGCCCTTTATCAGTACGGCCATACACGTGCTGCCTGTGTCGAGCTGATCTATAGTGGATGACAGGATCTGTCATTTCGTATACAGGTGGACAAACTGAGGTGTTCAAAACACCTTGTAGGTCACAAACAATCAATTTTCGCCTTGTGTACCGATACGTGAAGCATGAAAAAACTTGTGGAATATCAGAAAGATCAAAATCAGAATCAGGTCCATTAAAAGCTGAATAATTCTTGATCTCGTCTTCATGACTGTCTTCTTCCCAATCATCATCATCATCATCATCATCATCTTCTTCTTCTTCATCTTCTTCTTCTTCATCTTCTTCGATTATTTCATCAAGACTTTTCTCTGCACCATTGATAATACCATCACCAATAATATCATCTTTAAAGACTTTTCCATCGTTGCTATTCCATTTCTTGTACTGATATGATTTAATATCTAGCATCTTTTCAGCTAGCAGGCCATGTCTTCCTCGAATAGCATCTTCAACCATATAAACACAACAATCTAAAAAACTAATAGTGGGAACTTTTTTTGCATCAAGAAATGGAAGATTCCCCATTCTTCTGTTGAAAACTCGTGCAAGTCTCTGTGCAAGTTTTTGAGTTTTGCAAAATACTTTATGAAATTCTTTCGAATCTAGATTTTCTTTGTCATCTTTAATAAATCGTGATTCTTTCCCAACCATTGGTTCACCAAGAAATTTGCCATTTTTTCCTACTTCTCGAAATTCACGGACTAATCTTTCGGCTCCTTCTCCAAAGAAGCGTTTTTTCAACGCTACGCCAGTTGCATCTGGAGAGGAAAACATAAAACGAATTGGTACAGGTTTCCAACCATCTTTTGTCCAAACTGTTTTCACAATACTTCTTTTGTTTGCTTCAGAAGATGAAAATGGGAAAAATAACCATGCATTGTCCAATTCTTCGCCCCCCAATGCTGATATTGGTTCACGTCTTACATCGCGGACTTTGCGCTGACGTGATCCACCAATTTCTGACATTTCAACCTTTGTAGTTGTTAATGTAGAAGAAAGAGTTGTAAACATTTCAGATAGGCTCTCTACTGAAAGGGATGCTGACTTGAAAAAACCATGACTGCCATAATCTTTTGCAGCTTCTGCAAAGCCCTTTAAAGTTGAAAAATCCTCGTCTTCGGGTTTCCCAAATGCAATTGCACCCACAGTTAGCCGTCTCCCAAAACGACTTGCGAGTTTGGAGACACGCTCTTTCCCTAACTGAGTTAATTTCCCTATCATATTAAAACCTGCGTATTGTAATAGAGTTCCTTTCTTTACTCTATCACTTGGTCTACCATCGGATAAAAAAATAAGCTGAAGAGCACAATTGCAATACGGATTTGAACGAAGAAGGCTTTCAGCGGTATCAAGTGCAGGTATGTAGTTACCGTCTCCCATTGGGCGTTGTGTTCGAAGAAGATCGATGATATAATTGTATAAAATCCAGTTTACAGGATGTTCTTTCAAAAGAATTTCACCTTTATCTCTCATAGAAAGAATAGAAAGTACATCTGTGCTAGAGCATTCGCCACTCTCTAGTCTTACTGCAACATAATCTAAAGCTAAAGTTAACCAGACTACATCCGATCGAGTAGCAGCATCAGATGTATCTGCTCGTCTCATAGATCCACTTTGATCTACTACAGTTACGACATGAGAAGTCCAATTGGATTTATTCTTCAACATTTCAATATCTTTTTCGTGCTGTTTATACATTTCTTGAGTAATCGTCTTTTTTTTAATGTCAATTCCACAACATTCCAGTGGCCATGAAGTAATTTCTCTTGTTGAGGTTGAATCTGTCAAGTATACAATATCTGCAAAAGTATACATCCAACGCTGTTCTCCATCTCTGGCATTGAATATAGCTGGTTCTTTCTTCCCATATTTCACAGCAGCTTCAAGATCTCTCTTTGAAATATTTCTTTGCTTTCTACGTTCCCTACCATGAGTTGATGATAGCACAACAGCAGCACTAGTGATACGAGACATTTTTAATTGAATCAAGTAATTTTTGATCAAGATGTCTTTTACAATCTGTTGTTGTAATTTATGTGAAAGCATTATATTCCATACAGTAGCTTTGAAATTGTTTTTCAATAACAATATCTGTTAGATTCAATTTTTTTTATCCATTACACATAAATTTAATGATTTCGATTGGTTATTACATCCATCAGAATTTTTCACTCGGTATACATCGTATTGATTGAAATTTTCGTAAAACATGATAAACACTCTATTTCATCGTAGCCAACCTCTACGACATCATCTCCACTTTATTCAGTCAAAATGTTTCATAAATGAAAGTGCAAAAGAAATGCCAAAATGAAAGAAATTTGGGTAGCGTCCAAGAGGATGCCTCCTTGTGATCCAGTATTTTACATCATATTAACGTGCAAGTTCTTTGAAATAAAATATATAAATTCATACACATAAGCAGGATATTAAAAAAAATCTAGATAAAGATCTTTTCGCAACCAAATGAGAGTTGCTGTGAATAATCTGTGATGCGATCATGAATTTAATCATTACGTTACTAATGTATTTCGTTGGAGAGGAATTTTGAAAACTAACAAAGAATATATGTCTTCCACATATTCCTAAAATTTTACTATATATTAATGCTGAAACTAAGAAAGCAAATACAGCTAAATTTATGTTCTCGCTCAAGCAAACATGCCATAAATGATGCATGATGCTCTTTCAAAGGAACAATATTATGCTGATGAATGGCATAATCAACCGAGATAAAAAACAAAGAAGTCCTTCCAATGACTATCTTGTAAAACAATGTTCTCTAATATAGAATGAAATCCGAAATAAGATGTAAATATAGAGTAATTCTTTAGAAAATTAATTAAACTTGTGCTGGCTCAAATTGACTTGGGTCAACCTCCTGCAACAATTCCTTATTTTTCTGTGTCAATTGAGCTCCAGCTCCCCAAGCGATAGCACCCTCTCCCTTCACACCTAAGGGATCTTTGGCATCGTGGGCTTTAGCGCCTTCAATAACATGTTGTTGAATCTCTTTCAAAGGCTTGTCTGGATTTCCGAGGGCACGATTGGCAACTACCTCAGCAGCAAGTTTTCCTCCGAGTACAGCTCCCTCCATTGAACCAAGGAATTTTTGGGAAGTCCAATCTCCAGCCAAAGTGAAGTTGGGAATTGGAGTGGTTTGGCTGGGACGGTATTTGTTACGTCCTGTAAAGTGATCATCATGAAAAGTTTATAAGTACGTCCAGAGGGGAATTGAAAAATGTGGAAGTAATTGAACAATTACTGGACTTACCTGGAACTGCAGCATATACACTCCTTGGAACCTTAACAACGGCAAACTTAGTCAATTTGGCAGTTCCACCAGGTCCCTGCTCTGAGGTACTTGGCCATTTTTCATCAGCAGCAATCTCTGTGGGGAACAATCTTGCAAGTTCACCCATTGTTGCATCAATGATTTCCTCGTCGGTTTTGCTGATCCAGTTGATCTTGCCTCCAGCAATAGGACTGCATGGAGCGAAAACCAATTCTAACATAGACTTTTCGGGATCATAATATTCTTTGCATGTAACAGACATATCAGCATATACGGAGAGAAGAGGAGAACGAGAGAAGCACAGATGGTCTACTGCCTTTAGTTTCTTGTCGAACCACATATGAAGATTAATAACTGGAATTCCTTCCAACTCATCGAATTGACGGAAGTAAGGCATGTTGGCCCATTTCTTAGGAACGAACCGCTTCATAATATCAACAGGCATAGCAGAGATGTATTCATCAGCAACAATTTTATCTCCGGATCTCATAAGCAAATGTGAAACAGATCCATCCTCATTTGTAACAATTTCCTTAACTGCAGCATTGGTGAGTACAGTGCCTCCATTCTTTTCAATACGCTGTTTCATTGGTTCGCAGAGACGATCAGATTGGTTTCCGTCTAAGAAAGCCATCTGAAGTCCATTGCTTTCATTCAAGAAACGATTCATGGCTGTCAAAACAACTGTCATGGAAAGTTTATCGGGATCTATAAAGTCAAGGGCTTTGGCCATAGCAATGAAAACTTCGTCATTGATACGCTCAGGCATACCATACTTTCTCATGAATTGGGTAACAGACAATTCATCTTGAGCATCAATAAAAGGTTGCCCCTCAATAAGCATGGGAAGAAGTGGTGGTGCAGTTTGGATTTTCTCAGCAAGAGTAAGCATTTTTTGGTTCATCAAAATGGCTAGTCCAAAGTTGAAGGGGGCTGGGATTCCTGGAATGAAATCGAATGTCGTGAATTCTCCAGGAAGTTCTTGCATGGCAAAAATCATTTGATGAATTTTCCATTGAAGTCGATCATGAATTCCTAATTCTGCAAACATATTCATCATGTTGGGGTAGGCTCCGAAGAAAATGTGAAGTCCGGTTTCGATCCAGTCTCCATCTTCATCTTGCCAAGCAGAAACTTTTCCTCCGAGAACGTCACGAGCCTCATAAACAGTGGGTTCATGTCCAGCATCGGTTAAGTATTTAGCGCAAGCTAAACCGCTGAGTCCTCCTCCAATGATAGCTACTTTCTTTGGTGTGCCGTTATTTTTCAATGTAGTTTTGAAGGAGGTAGACAAGGTCTCAGCAAAACGGTAATTATCTGTGTCTTCAACATTAGGTTTAGGGAAATCTTTCATTACCAATGTAGATTTAGAGGAGGAAGCGGATTTTGCAGCCCATGATCTTGAAGACTTGGTGAAAGAAGAAGATGGGGTAAATGCGGTAGTGTAGCTGAAAGCAGCGGATGTGATTGCAGCTGCAAGGGCAACTACGGAGGTCTTCATGTTTCTAAAGCGAAAATTTAAATTGTGTACTATGCTTTAAAAAAGAGTTTGATGATCTGGTTACAATCCAAACTACTAATTCAGTTAATCTGTAAAGCTGACGAATTAAAATGTCAGAATACGTAACATAATTGGATTGAGAAAGCTATTTCATTTATTTCAATTGAATTTTTGAGGAGTGATAAATTCTTCTTCATCTTCATCTCAGTATGGATTTGTGTAGCCAAAAAAAGTTACTTCACTTTTGCTCCAAATGGAGAGTGCTCAAGAACAGTTCAGGAGAATTACGTATGAACGAAAGCATAAGTGAGTGTGTCCCAAGCATGATGATTGTGAAAATATGTCCAAGTTACAACATTAATGATCGTTAAAATACGCACTTCAATTTCATAGCATCATCGTCAAGGCTCATATGCTTTCAACGTATGTACGAGGTTTATTGATGTTTCGTGTAGAACTTAGGTCCATATAAATCGCATGTGGGGGAGCATTTCGTTTTTAGCTTCACCCTCACCGTTTGGTAATGAGCGGGAAAAGCTTCATACACGAATGAAGAATGATGTTCTTACCTGCTGGAGAACTTTTCTATGGAAATTTCTATGGAAAGTTGATGGGGAAAAGACTAAAATGAATTTATATGTTTCTTGAAAGGACCACTAATCTTCATGAATTGGTACATTTTCGAACAAAAGAGGATACTCTCAAGACACTCAATATAATGAGAATTTTTACTATCCATATCACTTTCGTTAATCACTGTGGAAAATAATGAATATACCTCAAATATTGAGAAGCATGTTTGATATGGGAAGTATAGTTTTGATATCATTACATTGAGCAATAAGTCGTTTATAAAATTGAGAGTTTGATTGTGATTGAATAAAATTTCAATAATATAAAATTGGATAATACTGAAAAGGGATCTTTTGTACGAATAAGAAACAAATATCAATCATTTATATAAACAAATATCTATCATTTATATATTATTTCCCGGAAATAGATTTCTACTCTGTTGTAATAAGAGTATCGTCATATACTTTCAAACCAATCTTGTTGCTGTAATACAAAAGGAATACATTTCCTCTAAGAATATAATACTTGTTTCGTAACCATGATTGAAGGAGAGGTATCAATTCTTTTTCTTTCTGTTTCTGTTCTTGTTTCTATTTTTGTTTTTATTTTTGTTGTTGTCTTTGGTGTTGTCTTTGTTGTTGTCTTTGTTTTCATCTGTATCTATATTATTGGTCTTCTCTTGATTGTCAACGTTCTGGAAAGAAACGATTGATCCTATAAGACCAGAGGACTCATTCATGAATGGATTGCAGGGCTTACTTGTTGGGGGTGGTGTACCAACCCATTCATCATTGGAGATATCGTTGTCAACCACAGGTAATTGTATGTTAAAATTTGTGGGAGGTGGCGTTGGGGATGGAGTTGATGGAGTAAATATAGATTCCTCATCGATAACTGATGGTACAGATTCCTCGTTTATGGAATTTGCAGTTAAAAAAAGAGAATTTCGTTCATTGACAAGCACCTTTTGTTCATTTTGTATAACACTACCATCATTGATAGTCATCGCAAGGGTGCGCTGGGGACGGTATTTTCCTTCAATGTTCTCTTCAGGAATATTAGAAGCAGTAAGGCGTTTGAAATTAGTACGTCCTGGAAACATGTCTGTTAAATCAAGTTCAATATCTTCCATTGATGGATTCACCAAAACAACACCATGTTCGAATTGACATGCCATTGCATCTGTTTCAGTGTGAACACTTAGGTTTCGAATACGAATATCTCCACCAGGTTGAAAACGCAAATCAAATTGAACGTTATTGTTGGGTTGTGCACCTCGAATAAGCCAACTTAAGGGAAGATAATTCTTATTTGTTAATGTTGCTCGAACTGGTCCAGTATCCACATTAACTGAAATTGAAGGGAGCTTAATATCTCGGACCAGCTGATCATCATCAGATATTGCCTCCATAAATATAGTCAAATCTGTTTTTTCTTGAATTTTAAAGTTGAGGGAAAGTGTAAGAAAACCTGCACCTCTTCCATTTGGCCTGATGATCAGTTCATCACCTTCAGTTACAAGTTTAGCTCTAAAAGCACTAAGATTATTGTTCATCGCACTCCAATCATTACTACTAACTCCATCATAACTCAAAAGAATGTTTTTAGAATGGCTAGCTGAGCGAACTAGTTGTCCTACTGGTTTACCCAACCAATGTGGGATACGTTCGGCTCCTTTGAATAATTCATCTCGTTCTAAAACTTCAATCCCTCCTTCTCCAGCATCTGCTTCTGCAGCAAGACCGAGGCAAGCTGAATAGCCACTTAAAAGTCGATGATAGTCTACCCTCTTCAATTCTTCTTCATTATTCATATACTGTACAAACGAAAGACCGATAAATGGTCTATTTGCCATAATTTTCCATGCAAGAACTTGATTAATGGTTTTGGAGACTTCTTTCCAGGGATCACCTGGTCTGGCCAAGCCCTCTAAATTTGGACCATTAATGAAACTGTTCATATCAAAATTAAATTCCGTTAGCAAAATACGACCCTCGCCCAAAATATCCCAGATATCATTATAAAGATTGATGACACCCTCCCAATATTTAGAATCGCCGTCCAGAATCCCGTCTATATTATAATCAGCATTATTAGGTGCAAAAGATAGAGGTCCACTGCCAAAATCCAAACCACCCAAATTTTCAAGGGGGCCACCTGGTTGCATAGGAACAGCCATTTTTCTCAATACAATATCGGCAGCACTTTCACCATTAGCATCTAGGGGGCAGTCAGGTGAATAGTTAAAAAACCAATCTGTGTAGTCTGTGTTAACTCGAAAGTCCCAGGGAAAGTTTGCTACATAGGTTCGAAAATTAGAAGTTGATGGAAAAGATCGTGGAGGTGGACTTCCATTGAAAGCACGTTCCACCTGTACTAAAGTTCCAATCCTAGCTTTTACTAAAACATATTCAAAATTTTCCCACATTTTTCTTCCTGTATGAACATTTTCTTCCACTAATAGCGCTGGGCCTACAACAATATTTGCTCCCTCGTCTACTGAAAACCAATCATTTGCATCTGTCAACGCGGAAGACATATAAGTACCTGGACTTAACACAAAATGTCCAGGAAACTCAATGAAACTTTCACCAAGCGGATCTCCATTTCCAGCAGCACTTAAACCGTTAGGGTTGCCACTAGCTGCCCTCCATGTACTCATTAAAATCATTTCTGGATTTTCAGCAGCAAACCGATTTGCATATTCATAATTTTTCTCAGAAAATCGTAAAGTATTGGTTTGCAAATCCACTCTGTATTCATCCATTTTAAACTGATAGCTTTCCCATATTTCATAGGATGATTTTTCATTACGTGGACCGGAACGAAACTGTGATGTTAGTGGGTATTTATTCGCAAAGACGCTTTTTATGTCCCCGTCATTGTCTTGAGCTTTGCAGCAAATTGGGAATCTTGCATAGAGAAGTTTCAATACAACGGCAACAAAAAGATTCTTTTGTCCCATTGTAAAAATGACTTGGATTCGAGTAGGAAAAGAAAAATAATTAAGATATAGTTGAGATTGTTCTTGTTTGAAGAGAGGTGAGCAGAATTTAATTTCAAATTATGTGAAGTCAATTGTAGGTGAAATTGTTACCACATAAGTCGTTTCTGGTATTTGTCAGTTTGTTAGTAAATCATAAACTAAATTAATATGGAGAAGTACGAATACAACTCCGTCTTTGTTAAGAGGAAGAAGAAATTGAATTTTGTCTAATTGTAAGTGACGTTTCTAAGTCTTGACACGGTATCCGTTGGAAAAACATCAAAAAAATTACCGAGCCCAAGTGTCTCAACAAGAGCAAAACACCCTTTTATACAAAAAAATATCATTACTGCAAAGAATAATTGAAGAAAAATATATTTGTGCACTCCAAGTGTTTTTACAATTGATTTCATTTTAGATAATGCGTTGGATTTCAGAGTTTCTTTACAAAGCAGGTTATTCTTGAAAAGAAATGATTGAGTCTTGGGATTTTTAAAGGAAAATTGTTTATTGATAATTTATGTGATGATAGCCACCATTAACAATGGAATTGCAGCTAAGTACGAATAAGACTCCGCATCTCTCACTCACTCTCTCTCTAGAGAGAGCTCAAGAAAGGAAAACCATGTTGGTTAAATTAAGAATAAAAAAAGAAGAAATAGTTCGAATGAAATATTCATTGTATCGGAAAAGAATTATGGGACTCAATTTTCTTTCATTATTTACTACACATCTAATAAATACTTTTTTCATGCATTTGACTACCACCACTTACATTGTTTGATCCTTGATAAAGCACTTGTTTGGTTTCTCTAACCTTATTGAATTTCAATGAAAAATACACAAAATAATCAAAATTGTCATTTCAGTGTGTATATCGTCTCAATACCTCAAAAAACTACTTTTCATACACCTTCCAAAATAATTGAATCTCATTATACACTAAAAGGTTTTTTATATGATGAAAAGATATATCGATCCAGACGACCTGACATAGTTTTTGAATGCCATACTCGTGGATCAATTTTTAATAGTGCAATCGCTATAAAAAACAATATATTAACTCTTTTTTTACCCACCAAATAAAATCTTAAGTGAAATAGAGTTAGGTTTGGCAATCTTTAATGTTATTTAATTGTATCTCATATTTTGCCAAAACGAGAAGACACAATTTACAGCTCAAATGAAATTGAAAATAAAGCTCGTTTGTGATTCTTAGAAAATTAGGTTGTAAAAACTCTCAAAGAGCTCTGTGAAATAAATTATTCCAGTAGCGTTCTAAACGATATACACCGTATACTGCTGTTTACAAAGTATTAACAATCTTGCACCGTTTATAGAGAGTCGAGAATTTTAAAATTTTATTAGATATATGCTATAAATTGAAACTCTGGAGCTATGACAGTCTTTTCTTCTTCATTTACAATACATCAAAATCTAAGAAACCATATGATAGTGAAACTTAGTTGGTAATTTGTTTCAAGACCATCATAACTCTCTTTCCGTACTTTTATGTTCAAAAGTGTTACAGACTATATTCATATGTTTTTTGTTCGACATGATTTTTTTTTTTTTGTGAACAAATTTGGAATAGTAAGCAATTAACTGCAAAATACTACAAACAGAAAGATATAATATGTTCTACACATATTCTACAACACGCAATCTATTTATTAATCTACGAGTTGTCCGAGGTTTAAACCCTTTCCATACTTCATGCAAAAACACTATTTTTCTGCTGCATCAAGACGGTTTTAGATTCCACTCAAACAACTGCCTTTAATCGATATCCAATAACACAAATACATTCACAATGACAACAATCAGACGTTTCGAAATGAATGATTTATTCAAATTCAATAATATAAATTTGGATGTCCTCACAGAGACCTATAATATGACTTTTTATCTGCAATACATGTCTCGATGGCCGGAATCATTTGTTGTTGCGGAAGCTCCAAACAATGACGGCTTAATGGGTTACGTGCTTGGAAAAGCGGAAGGTGAAGGAAAACTCTGGCACGGGCATGTTTCGGCTGTGACTGTAGCACCCTTGTACCGAAGAATTGGTTTGGCTAAGAAATTAATGGATGACTTCGAATCTACATCTAACGATGTTTACAATGCTTACTTTGTGGACTTATTTGTGAGAGCATCGAATATGCTAGCAATAAAAATGTATGAAAAATTTGGTTATATAAGATACCGAAGAGTTTTGGGATATTATGCAGGAGAAGAACCAGAGGATGCATTTGATATGAGGAAGGCACTCCCAAGAGATAAATTGAGAGAAAGCGTTGTTCCGTTGGATCATCCTGTTCGACCGCAGGACTTGGAATGGTAGTATTGGAATTTTCTTACTTTCACGGGAATATATTGGTTTAAAACACCTGATTTTATTGTACAATTCAACTGGTGAAAGTAAACATGCATCAGGAAATAAATTTAGAATGTATTTGTGTTGTTCACTTGACCAATGTAATTATTTTTGTGTAAGATGCAACATGCAACTTTTACTCCATGCATATCTAGTTTGTTATAAAAAATGCTTAATCTGTACCAACTCGTTTATTCTGTGATAATTTCTCTCTTAAATACACGCACGTGTCCTGCGTTGTTGTTTGCCTCGACACCTGAGAATATGCCCTCATTATTTATTGCCCCCAAAGCAACATAACTCCCATTGCCATTAAGGTCTACTGCATACCCAAAATTATCTTGTGTCGCTTCTCCTGAAAATGTACCAATCAATTTCGAGTCTCCACAATTGTTAACAAGATAAGTAAATGCCTTTCCAGCATTTTCTCCTTCCTCGTCAGAATCTGGTGCTCCAACTGCAACAGTAAGCCCATCACCACTCACAGCAACTGTTTTACCGTAATCGGAATTTACTGCCGTTGCTCGAAGAATTACGGGAGATGCTACGAATTGTGATGAAGAAGTATCAAAATCGAAAATCTTCACATATGCTCCAGATGGTGCCCCAACAACAATTCGTGCACCATTGTACGCAAAGCCTAAAGAATACCCAAATTCATCCCCACTCATATCTCCATCAATTTTCTGGATGAGACTATCATTGCCAATTTCATAAATGTACACAGAACCTGGTCCTCCATCTTCTGGGCTTGGTGTTCCCATAGCAGCCATTTTTCCATCTGATGAAATTGCCACAGATCTACCAAAGTTTCCTGAGCTTTCCATTATCTTCAATTCCCAAGTGAGGTCGACCAAACCATACACACTGGCGTAGGCACCATTTGGGGCGCCAATTGCAATGATGGTACCATCATCCGAAATATCTACTGATCTGCCAAATTCGTCATCTCCTGTGCCATTCAAAGAATTTCCGCTCTGAACCCAATATACTGTATCATCGACATATTCAAAGACGTATACCTTCCCGACGTGCATTTTACCAATTGTTTCTTGTTCACCTGCTACCATATGCATCCCATCTGATGAAAGTGCAATCGATACAACATACTCATCGAAGTAACTTCCAAGATTCCCCCCAATCGTCCAACTCGTTGCTCCTGAATCAACGAACAAGATAGAGTCATATAGTCTAAGACTACTATATTCTCCAATAGCAACCCTGGTGGCATTAGCATTGATGCTTACACTTATGCCGGAATGTCCATCTTCAAATCCACCATCTATGTCATCACCAACTTGTGTCCATTCAAATTCCTCAGATGGAATATCGATGCAGGGATCTGGTGGCGGGGCAGCTTGAGGATCGCACCTCAAAAGTTTCTTCCACGTCCGATTTTTTATTTTATTCAATGCTGATGAGAATGTTTCTGCATCAACTGCAAGGACTTTTTTGAGATTACCCAATAGGCATAATGCAGAAAAAAATGATACAACTCTCATATTTAATTTGCAGCTTCGAAACAATTTATGAAAGGTAACGTTTGAAAAGAAGTTTATTAGAAATTCAAATGATAATTCCCTTTACATATGGTGTCAGTCTCTCAGTTTGTTCATTGATTATTACGCAAAAAACTCTAAACTCGCCATTACCACAGATTTTAAATGAATTGCTTTATCTCGCACGACTTAACCAGAAAGGCTCAACTAGACCTGAATTGAGATTGAAATTATGTACATCACTGTTTATTAGGGACGTTCAGAACTCAATTAATTTTAATTAATTTCTTGGAATCCTAGATATGAATCCCAGAATATCGAGAAAGTTCTTTAAATAAAAATTATACGAGCTGAGTATTTGACGTGATTCATATTAAATTTCTTTCGCGTGAATGAAAGAAGTTAATAATTTGCATGTGTGTGACAGAGATTTTTTGTCACATAACAAATGTGATAAGATCAAAAAAGCATCATGTATCGTCCACTATCGAATATCTATCGTGAGGCTATTCATAACACTATTTATTGGATTCCTTGCACAGACATTTTGAACATATGGGTTCATTAGATTTGTCGAGTAATATAGTGAACTCCTACTGATTTGTTTGATCCAAAACTCGCCTGGGCATTTTCTCTCATTATTTGATCGCCTCAACAACAAAAAAATGTTTTTTTGTGAAACGTGTGCTGTTCATCTCTCTAAAGAAATGCATAATCAAAATCCATAAGATTTGTGCTGTTACGATGTTAGAATCATCAATTTTCTCATAAGTGTGAATCAAGGAATTTACATCGAAATTAATTATGTTATCTTGGATTGAATCAGTGGAAATCAAATAGTACGAGACAAAAGTGTAACGAGGTCTCTTTACTGGGCCCGGGCAATTATCCTCGAGTAAGCCAAAATCTCCATGGAGACTTAGCTGCCCTCTATAATTGTAAGATGTTCTACGTCGAAAGTCCTCAAGTAAAGTGAGATGGCCTAAAACGTAGAACATCGTTGTACGCAACAATGCAATTATCTAGGAGACCGTAGGACTAATTATCTGAAAGATCGTTCGTGGGACTATCTCAGTTCAATAATGCCACGTTCCTCTAGAAACAACACAGCAACAACAACAACGAGACTATCATGAATTAACCCAGAAAAATTTACCAATACTGTTCTTGGTGATTTCAAACACTCTAGTCATAGATCTCAAATAGATTCTACCTTCCATTGTAATGTAAGGAGGTACGAGGGATTCGATGAAGTACACGGGATATTCTCAAATGTACATCTTATCAATTACTGTTATTTTTGTGATAAAGTATGATCTGATCTGTTCAAATAGGATAGAAAATGAAAATGATACAAACTTATTACTAAAAAGATTTACAGATCTGATTTCCCACCAAAACGAAGAATAAATGTCTAAAAATGTAGACTTAAAGGTTGCAAAAATCATTATATATGTCACATTCCGTTGCAAATTTTTTTTTAAAGTAAATAATTGTCTATGTCAGTGAAAGAGCAGGAAACATAGAATACTCCAAACCAAACAAGCCTTATGATTTTCCTTAAAATCTTCTAATTGCTTTTTGTAACCAAAAAAACTTAAATAAATAAATACCAACTTTAGTCTGATCTAAGTCAAACAAATACGTAGAACCTCAACGATCGCGCCTAAAGTTAATCGAATTTTTGGTTGAAATTTACTTTCGTCATTAGTATAATAGCATCATTGATTGATTTATTCAAAATATAGTTACAAATTACATATAAACGTTTCAAAAACATATCATGAAGTTTCTTCATCATTGTTTTATTTCTTGCGCGGTCTATAGCTGTTATATCAATGGGACAACCAATGCTCTGTCATTTAGGGAATCTGCTGCCATACCAGCAATATCATCACATTTAAGAAGAAACCTTCAAGATGGACTTATCGACAATTTTTGCACAGGTGATGGATTTATCGCGGGAATAGTATGTTCTTTGCTTGAGACCTTGGGAATTTATGAGCCTCCTTCAGCTGCTCCAACTCCTTTTGTCATTATAGATCAAACTGCTTCGATTTGCGATATCCATGACAAAAGCTATACTTCTTTTCGAAGGGGAGAAAGTATCATTGGTGTGCAAGACCAAAGTAATGTTGGTTTAAGTGTTAGTCTATCAATGGAAGGTACGAGGCTTGCAGTAGGGGAAAATGGAGGAATGAAGGTGTACGATTTCTTTACCACTGATCCCGAAGAAGCTCCCGGTTGGGTAGACATTTCAAACGGTACTTCTTCTGCAGATTTTTCAAGCTATATAGTATCTGTCTCCTTATCTTCGGATGGAAATCATTTGGTCGTAGGTCAGCAGCAAAGTATTGGGAAACGAGCTCTGGGATCAGTTGAGGTATATTCCAGAGTTGACAATAGTAATTGGATTAAAAATGGTCAAACTTTACCTGGAGATGAAGATGATGGTTTCGGTAGATCAGTTGATATCAGTGATGATGGTACATTAATAGCTGTTGGAGCGCCATTTGCATCATATGTTAGTGTTTATAGTCTAGAAGGATTCTTCTGGGAATTACAGTTTTTCGAAGAAAAAGGAAATTTTGGTTGGTCAGTTGCACTTTCGACGAACGGTAAAATCCTAGCAATAGGAACACCTACTCCAGAGGTTAATTCTCGAGGAGCTGTTCATGTGTTTGAAATTGGTCCTAATACCCTGATCCAAGAAATAATTGGTGATACTGTAGGTGATGAGTTTGGTTATTCTGTAGCTCTTGCTGTAGATGGTTTGAGATTGGTTATTGGGGCACCGGGAGCTGATTATGTGAAAATCTTTAATTTCAATACAGAGAGTTTTGTTGAACTTGATGAGGTGGAATTAAAACCTGATGTAATCAATTCTCGGTTTGGGCACTCAGTTGCAGTTAGTCGTAACTCAGCAAGAGTCGCTGTGGGAGCTCCAAATTATGATGTAAACGGAGAAAATGCAGGTGCAACATTTTTATTTAATGTAATTTGTGGAAATAGTTCTCTCGTAGAAGTGATTGATGGTACCTCTAGAACTAATGAAGCAGGTCGCTCCGTATCTCTCTCAGAAACCGGGTCAATACTTGCTATGGGTGAAATTTTCAGCGACGGAAATACAAGTGTTAATAGTGGACAAGTTCAAGTCTTTGAGTTTTTAGAAACTGAATAATACTTTGATGTTTGCTTTTTAGATTTTCCTTGTAAATACTATAAGTTGAATTATGATGTACTTAATGAACTAATAAAGAATGCCTGAGATATTTTTATTAACATTTTTTTGAATATATGGAAGAATTTTTTCATAGTTTCAATTGATGAACTTTATTTATAATTTTTATGTTTATATGCAGCAAAGGCACAAATAATTGTGGAGAGGAAAAAGTACTCATATGTTTTTATTTTTAAACTTGTGAGAAGAAAATGAGATTTGCTGTCGTTATTTTTAAGTATTTTTAGAACCACCCTAAGAAACCATGAATACATCTGTTTCTACAGAATCTATCTGGTATGTATTATCGTACAGGTTATTATATAGACCAACTTACCTTTATGACTACTATTTATACATAAATTAATTTTTGTTTCTTGAATTTTGTATCCGTTGCACAAAAAAGCTAACGTATGTATTTCCATATGTGTGCAATATGGGATTAGAAAACACACATTTTACTTTTTTGATGTATCATTCCCAATTATGGCGCTGTCGTGGAAATATTATTTTTTAGTAATCCTCAAAGAAAAAAGAAAAAAGAAAAAGAAAAAAAGTTCTCAACCATCATCATACAACATATAGTTCAAACAAGTATAGGATGTCATGCACAGGCATATTCTCGTCAGGACAAGAAGACGAATTAATTCATCTTGAGGTTATTCAAAATCAACCATTAGCATGCTCCACTGCTGATAACTTAATATCCGCTACTTCTAGACTACCCTTCATTACAGAAGATAGAAGTGCAGCCTTGAACGTAGAGTGCTTCTTTTTTGATGACCACTGCCATGATGAAGAATACTTCAAAGACATTGAAGGAAATGAAAAAAACAACAAAAACAGCAGCAAAGCGGCTCCATTATTTTTATACGTGCACGGGGTATGTTCATCCGCTGAAACAGTGGGAGTACAGCATATAGTCAAACAAGCAAAAAGGAAACGATATCGTGTGGCTGTTTTAGAATTAGAGGGACATGGACTATCATCAGGAGCACGAGCCGTTTGTACTGATTTTGAGCGAATGGTAGATCACGTTACGCAGTTTGTAAAGCATGTTTTGAAAGAGATATCGAAAGAATCAGTCATTCGGTCAGTATTATCATCTCCCAAATATAATAGTGGTATGTCGTTGAAGAAACCTACTACTCCATTTATATTGTGTGGAAGTTCTCTTGGAGGAAGCTTGGTAGCATATGCAGCTGATATAATGAGTAAAACACTAAGTCAATACCCGGGTCAATTTTTAGGGGTTGCTCTAATTGCCCCTGCTGTCGGTGTTGATGAAAAATCATTGCCAGGTCCAATAACTCTGAATGCTCTCAAATTAGCTTCCTGCATAACTCCTTCTGCAACTATATCTTTAACTCCATTGTCAGACCCTATAAGCTATGCTGCTCCCAAAGATTCCACACGAAACTACCAAGGACATTGGCCGCTCGCAACATCACGAATGTTATTAGATATCACAAGTGAATTAATAAAAAAAGACATCGAAAATAGAATATTAACAATGAACAAAGTTAACTCTCTGATTGTGTTTTCAGGAGCAGAAGATGAAATTGTTCCGTTTGAATCGGTAAAAGAGTTTTTTGAATCAATGAATGCAAGGGAGAAGGCATTGATCAATGTCCCAGGGGAAGGTCATGATTTAATGTATCAGAACGTTTCAGCGACTGAAATATTAAATCAGATTTTTCAGTGGATGGAGTTACGAATGTGGGCTGCAGGACGGGCATCTGGTTCTGCGCATAATTAATGTGTTTTAGAGTTATTGTTGGAATCATATCTACAAGGACTTCAATAATAAATCTGACGTTGAAGTAAGTTTGAGTCTAAAGTCCTTTTTACGAGACAGCTCTATGTCTCGCAAGTGCTGCATGTAATTTTCATCAGTGAGCGAAAATAAAAAATGGTTGCCAAGAAAAGGTACGAGGAATATTCAAAATTATTAGTTGTATAATAATGGATAGACTTTAATCCATAAATCACATAAAATGTGAGTTTAAGTAAATCCATATCTTGAAATAGAGTCATGAATCACGTGTGAGAGAGAAATTCTATTAGAAATTGATTCTGATTACCATCGTTTAAAACCCTGCATTAATTATGTATTATACAATGAATGTCTATTTCATATCTGAATTATTTTCTCTTTCCTTTTTGTTCAGAGGTTCATTGAACTCCAAATGTTCTACCAATTATCTATATATTTGCATATTCATCGTGCATCCGATTTCCTCAAACTTTGGTTATCGATCAAGAAAAACAATAATACCTCGAATATTGTAAGTATCCAAAATGAATTTATTTGATTTTGGCTTCTTGGAATAAAACATGTTTCCTAACAATAGGATCAAATTTCATGAAAGCTAACTTGTGGGGAATTTTGGAGATATTTTTTCGTGTAGTATAAAAAAATCCAGTTCCTGCCGAACTAAGTAGTTTTATGGGGATGGTTTTTCCCTTTCCTCGGGCCATTTGAAGGACTGGTGATGGATTCATGGTTATTATTTGTTGTGGTTTGGGTTTTTACCGGTTATTTGTTATCTTCTTCGTTTAGATGTAAGATGAATAGTTTCAGTGTTTGGGATTCGATCCGAAGATGAGTTGAGAGAATGCCAATCAACGTGAAGGATGTTTTCAACAGCAACAGCAAATATATACTTCGTCAAGCAGGCGCCCAAGTTCGGTCTCTTCTCAGCTTACTTGCAACTTACATTTTCCAGAAAAAATATTTCCGTAGAAATATACTGGATTCCACGTTCATAATGATAATGAGACGGCGAACCATCCAAACTGGGGTGTTGGGCTAAACAGATGAAATTTCATTGAATTTCCTTCTCAAACGAAAATAAAAAAGCTTTCCTGACCAAAGCAATCGCTATTATTTGACACTCTCGCCAAGTTATATGAGAGGAGTCCAATAGACATAGTTTGAAAACAACATTGAGAAAAGAGCAAAGCAAAACATAGACTGAATTTTCAAAAAAAAAGGTTGGAGTGAGATCCCATTTTTATCATTACGTTTAGAAATTAATATTCAAGAAAAATGGCCAGTCCCGTTGAAGCATTATCATCTGCCATTGAAAGCCATCTCTCTCAATGTTTGGATGAAGACACATGTAGTTATATCCAATCCATGTTAGGTGGAGACGTAGAAGAAGATGATGCTGATGCAATTTTTTCAGCATGGTCAGATGCCGATACCAAAGAAGCCATACAAGCATTAATTGAAGGGAGTGACGATGCTGAAGAAATGAATGCACAAGATATATATAATGCATTTTTTCAAAATTTGGAAGAATACATGAACTCCAACTGTGATAAACCTCATTCTATGCTATCGTCGTCGTCCAAGAAGGAAGAAGATTTACCTATTCGTAAATTAACACAATCCATCACCATGAAAGATTCTGATATTCAGACATATGCCATGGGACTTGTTACCGAAGAAGACTCTGTTGTGACTTCTTCTGGTACTGTCACTAAAGCAATAGATGGATACTCGGATACTAATATCATGAGTGAACGAAAAAAACGAAAAGAGCGTCAAAAAAAAATAAGGCTCCAATTAGAAGAAAAAGAACGTCAACGTGCTATCCAGGACGCCTTGACATTAATTGGAGAAGGGAAAGAAGACTCGGAAGATAATGATCCATTTGCTCATCTATTTGCTACCTCTAATACGGATGGTAATGATATTAATGTGGATGTTCATTTTCGTAATTTTGATTTAATTAATGCCCGTGCCAATGATTCTAACTTCTCAGGAGGTGGTGGATCTGATCTATTACTTACCAATGCGAATTTAACTCTTGCATCTCATCGTCGATATGGATTAATGGGACGGAATGGATGTGGAAAAACAACTCTATTAAACGCTATTGCTAATCGTACATTTCCCAACGCTGTGCCCAAAAGTATGAGTATGCTATTAGTACAACAGGAAATTGTTGGCGGTGAATTAAGCGCTTTGGAAACTGTTTTAAAATCCGATATTAAACGAGAGGCTATGAAACGATACATTGATGTGTTGGAGAAAGAAATGGAGCAATTGGAGAATCCTGATGCAGCCAATACTGAATCCGCTGTTGCAATTGATCCTGGTGAAGATAAAGATGATAGTGGAAACGCTAATAAAAAGGCAGGCACGAAGGTCAAACGAGATCGTCGTGAGCGAAAGCGTGATGCAATGAAATCCAAGCGGCAGCAAAAAGGATCGTCAAAACAATCACAACAAAAAGTCACAAAAAACCTAACACCGGACACTATTGCCAAGAAAAAGCAGGAAATTGCAGATAAATTAAGTCTTGCTTATCAAAAATTGGTACAAGTGGAAGAAGACAGCGGAGTTAATCCCGAAGGAAGGGCTAGACGTTTGTTGACTGGATTGGGTTTTTCTCCTGAGTTACAGAATAAACCTACGAAAGAACTTTCTGGAGGGTGAGTACCTCCATACCTTGTTTTAATTGGAATTTGATTTATTTTTAACTTTATTGAATTACACATGTGCTTACATTGAAACTTTCTTTCACGTAGTTGGCGTATGCGTGTATCTTTAACTTGTGCACTCTTCTCAGAACCTACACTTCTCTTGTTAGACGAACCTACAAATCACTTAGATTTAGAAGCTGTGCTCTGGCTCGAACGTTGGCTCACCACTAAGTTCAATGGAACATTGGTTGTCGTATCACATGATCGCCATTTCTTAAATGAGATTGTCACCGATGTCGTGCACTTCTATCATAATCAATTATCAACCTATCGAGGAGATATCGATAATTACATAGCCGTCGTTGAAGAGAACAAGAAACGACAAATTAGGTTAAGGGAAGTTCAGGAAGCCAAAAGAGAGCATTTGCAAAAATATATCGACTTACATGCTCAAGCAGGTGAGAATGGTGTAAAGGCAGCCAAACAAAGAAAGAGTCGTATGAAAAAACTTGACAAATTAGGTGTAATGCAGCATGAGGGTAGAAGGTTCAAAGCATCTTATGACGGACCTGCAGAAGAAGTGGAGGAATTTCAGGAAGACGAAAAAGTTACATTGATCTTTCCCGACCCTGGGGGGTTTGATGGGGACATTTTACGTATGGAACAGGCTGAGTTTGGATATACTCCAGAGAAGATTTTATTGAAAAATATTGACATGTCCATTGATTCTAAATCACGTGTGGCTTTATTAGGAAGGAATGGATGTGGAAAATCTACCCTTATCAAGCTTATCGTTGGTGAGCTAAATGCATTGAAGGGTAAGGTTACGGTAAATGGTCGAGCTAAGATAGAATACTTAGCACAGCATCAGTTGGAACAATTAGATCCAGATGGAAATCCATTACAAACAATGCTAGAACGTTACCCCAAAGATCGGGGAAACACACATGTCATGGAATTACGTCGATATTTAGCTAATTTTGGATTGGGTGGTGAAGTATTACCCACCCAAAAGATAAGCACTATGTCCGGAGGTCAAAAATGTCGATTATGCCTTGCAGCTGCAATGTATCGTAAACCTCATATTCTTATTTTGGATGAACCAACAAATCACTTAGGTGAGTTAAACGATCAACACTCTGACACAATATTTATTGGTTTTCTCTTTATTTAATTTGTTGACTCTCTTTGCATTAACTTTAGATTTGGAAACAACGGAAGCTTTAATTGAAGCTATTAAAGGCTTTGAAGGAGGAGTAATGCTTGTAAGTCATGACCAGCATTTGCTCACTAGTGTTTGTAAAGATCTTTATGTCGTTGAGAACGGAAATGTGTCAAAACTACGCCATGGTAATACCAATGGTGAAACCTTTGAAGCATACAAGAAAGCAATTATTCAAGGTCGTAGATAATCGCGGTCAAATGTTGTGTGATCTTTGCAAACGAAAGTAAAAGCAGTTTTATCCTTTGCGTCAAAGCATTTTAGTTGGAAATTAAAACCCCATCATAAAGATTGTAAACAAATAGTAACAAAATGACAATACTTCGGTACCAAATAAAATAAGAAATATTAGATAAAGACGAAATTGTCAAATTTGCACAAAACAGCACTCGTATCTTGGAGGCATCAGAGTTATGTGTATTCAAGCATATTTCATGAAGTGTTCACACAATAATGCTTGAATCAGTCAAAGGAGAATTTAATGAAGCATCTCGTTCTCTCATTCTACGGCCTCTCCGAATTCCACCTCTTCCACGTAATACATGAGCATTACTTGTTTCAGAACGTCCGCTATTCTCTGCTCTAATTACTTCATTATTTGATTGTAAATTCTGTTGGGTCATTTCTGTCTCGCTGATTCCTTCTACCTCTAGATCTAAAGAATTTATATACTGATTATCTGATACAGTTGCATGACCATTTAAACCCCGACTTAATGTCCCAAACCAACGCCTACCAATTAATCGTCTATTCCTCCTTGAAAATAACCATGGTATCTCGTCCCTTCTCGATACGTCATCATTTTGTACAAAAACAGATGTAACAAATGAGTCTGTTCCGATCTCGTTTTCAAAATTGTTAGGTGGTGACGAGTCATCAGAAGCGTTGGTACAAATTGATTGACGGCAAGTTGGGCAGGAGGAATTGTTGACTAGCCACGAATCTACACAATCTTTATGGAAAAAATGATTACAAGGTAAACATCTAATTTCATCACCTTCCTCATATTCTAACAAACAGATCGGACAAACTTCGCCCTCCTCGTTATTCTCATTGGCATTATTTGCAATGCCCTGAGATAAATCTGCATTTGCATTGGTATTAGTATTTGTTTCTGTATTGCAACATGATCTCTTCGATTTTGAATATTTTTTCACCGGTATTGTTTCTATGATCTCACGAGTCACACCTCTCCTTCGTCCAACAAACATTGATACACCATTTCCGTCACCATTAGCGCCTTCTTCAGCCTGTCTCCTCAGTGTTCCGTACAGAGCAGTAAATAGAATACTCATGAGGATCATTACTGCAACCAATAAATGTAACTTTTCTAGCTGAGCTTCGTAAGCATCTAAACCATCTGTTTCAGCAATTTTAAATTGTACAGTAGATTGAGGGCCAAAAATATTGATGCTATATATGCCAGTTATTTGATTTACGTCTTGAAATCTCCCACCCCAGACATACATGGATCCAGTCGAGTCAATGACTGAGGAGTGTTCCAAACGATGTGAAACAGCTTCAGGAGAGCCTGGTGGCCACTGTGCTTTGTACCAAAGAGTTTCTTCATTCCCATGGTAAGAAGCATTTCTTTTTGGAGGATGAGAAATCAAGACATCAGAAAATACAAATGCAATAGACTGACGTGGGAATATTTGGAACAAGAATATGAGGCAAAACACATAGGATTTTTCAAGGTCACACTAAAGCGAAAAACTAACCTCCCCACCAACAGTTTCATAAGTCCTGAAACCTCCATAGGACACAATACTTCCTCTATTTCTACCATCTTTCTCTTTTTCATTAATATCTTTTTCATCGTTAGAATCTTGATCGATTACTTCTAGTATTTTGTCTCCCTCATCTTCAATGATGGGTTCCCAACCGACTAGAGAGTGATAACTTCTTCCTAGCGCTTGATTCATATCCCACTTTCTCCATGTTTTGGTTATCAAATCAAAACTCCATACATCAGAAAGCATTTCCCATTTCTGTCCACCACTCATCTCTCCAAAAAAGTCCGCATCGAAGAATGTAGTCATGCCTCCGTAAATGATAAATTCATTTTTAACAATTTTACCAGCATGGGCTGTCCTTGCTATGGGGCTTGTACCGCAGTTTGCGAACGTTTCGAGGTCACATGCAACATCTAATAATTCCAAAGTGTTTGTCTCGAAATCGTATGACCACTTCATGTATAAGAGAATATAGTAAAGATTGAACACGTAAGCAAAGGAAGCAGCGATGAAAATGATATAAAAAAATAGTTCGTATACGCACCATATCTGAGAGAGGAATATCGACTGAAAGAGTGGGACTCATATGATGCCCAATTGAAGTTCCGGATATTTTTGTTGTTAAACCTCCATGAAAAATCCAAAGGGGCTTTTCATATTCGTTACCCTTGCTATCTATCTCTTTTTTGTAATACAAGTCTCCTTCTGATTCTCCACGAGGTAATTTTTTTAGGGCGCTAGCACTTACATCAGATCCTATGATCGGTCCGATGACTTCCCATTTCAGTCGAATATGGTCATTAAGTTGCTGCACTTCCGTTTTATTTTTACCTAGTAAATCGGATATTTTTGTACGCCATATTACAAATTCAGAATCTGGAAAGAACACACCCTCTTTAAACATAAGCCCACCAAATACATACAAATATCCGTCGTTTACAACAGACATGTGTCCAACTCTTGCTGTGGGACCAATGGTGTCCTCATCGTAATCATTTTCATCGGATTCTGAGTCTGAAGGATAGCTACCCTTTTTATGGTGAGATGGAGGTATTAGCTGAAGTGGTATCCAAGTACCTTTACCAGTTGTTCTAGATTCAGTAATATCATAAGCCCAAACAGGAAATGTTGACCAATCCTCATCTGTAAATCCGCCTGAAACAATCATCCACTCTTGATATTCAAACTCAGGTTGAGAAGATTCTTTTTTTTGTTCAGCATCTTTCAATTCATCTTTTACTTTAAGTTTTTCATTATTCAGCATCTCTTCACCATCATTTTCAGTTGAATTTGTTTCGCTAGTGTGAATTTCTTCTTCTTCTATTGCAAATGTATCCACTGTTTTAACTCTTTTGTAGATTGCTGAAGAAAGAGATCTTCTACTTGAAGGAATGCCGAAGTCATATTCTGGATCCGGCATCTCGCCCAATTTGTTCCACCAGCCTTTTTCCTCTTCCTTAGATGGAGGGGAAAGTGGCTTCATGGATTCATTATTCTTTCTGTTCTCATCATCACCATGCTCGTCAATAGATTTCTGTCGACGATGTTGTATATTTGAGTCAAAATTTGATTTTGGAACCTCCCCAGAAGGTATGTGACTCTTAGTTGATAGTTGTGATGAGTCATAAATGTCTGAAAAGAGTGTTTTCTCCGTTGAAGCCAAAATGCGGTTTTGCGCAGGGTGTGGTGGAATTTTTCGTTTTTGTGAGAAGTGGTCAATATTCTGGAATCTCGATATCACAAGTTGTTGTGATAAGAACAGTGATGTTATTGACAAGACTCTCATCTTCTAACAAGAAGTCTGGGGAAACAAATCAAGAAGTTTTTCGTAAATTTATGAATTTTGATAGTGTATCGAAAATTAATTAGGACTTAAACGTTAGAGCCATGCAAGTTTGCATATCGTGCATACATTTTCATTTTAATTAAGTCCTTGAGTCATGAATAAAAGTTTCAATTTAATTAATTGCAGTTAGATATACTCTTTCTAAATATGAATATGGTCTATAGAACGTGTGGACTGGAAGAATTAATTAGACCCTTATAAACCTCATCTTTCTAGCACATGATTAAAATGATTCTCTGATTTAATCTTTGTTGTGAAAGCCTCTTTTTTAATTAAGAAGTTGTTCTTCTATACGTACTATGAAATTACTACTACTACTATATTTTTTGCTTTCTTGGAGATTAAGCATAAATAATTTTAGTTAGTTAATTAGGTCTTATATGCTAAAATATCTACTATGTATTACTATGATCATTATTAATTATACAAAAGTTTCATTTTAATTTTCCAGAAAAAAAGAAAAAAATAGGAACATGGTTATCATGGTTATTTTTTCATAAAATTATTATTATTGTAGGACGTACGGCGGTATAGCAAATTCGCTTCTTGTTGATTCATTTTTTAAGTCAAATAAATTTGATTTGTGTATGATGTTTGATTTCTTCAAGAGGAAGATTATTTCATGCTCCTATCTTCTATTTGGAAAAATATTGTTCCTCATGGCTTTGTGAAACCAGATTTTCATTCATGTTATTGGAAGGGGGAGAAGCGTTTTTTTCAAGCTTATGCTTTCTTCAATTCTACGAATGAAGGATAATTGAGTAGACCTCATTTTTATAAATAGTATTGCAATAAAATGATACTAAAATTGTGGATGTATCGCTTTACTCTCTAGAGAGTGTGACGAAGACAAATCTTGGATATAATGATTATTGAAACACCAAGATCTGCGGATGTTATCTCTAAAAGTTCATCGAAGCGATTTTACAATTGTGATTATTTATTTGAAGCAAATTCTTAGCAGTGTATTTTATTTTTAAACATTAAATGATTCTGTTAGCTCCAAATTTGGAAAGAAAGCGCAGTTGCACTTCTTGTCCAGCAAATCAACTGCTATGATGAAATATTACGATAGAAAACGGAGAAACACATTTCTGGCATCATGATTGTGTA
>Ga0209092_10000995_pt1 | contig 28604 bp, 27 predicted proteins | sample FraStrMetagenome_FD_187446 | JGI IMG/M metagenome (GOLD analysis project Ga0209092, IMG submission 187446) | Marine eukaryotic phytoplankton communities from Arctic Ocean - Fram Strait ARC3M Metagenome (SPAdes) (version 2) | ecosystem: Environmental > Aquatic > Marine > Oceanic | place: Fram...
AGTGTCGTTTCTTGACGCTGAAGCCTGTGCATTTGATACCATGTCATTCCAACAAGCAGCATCCTTGGAAAGGTCGGTGAATCATACTGAGAAAGCTATGTCATGCGGCACTGCCATCGAAGAAGCATCATCCTCATCCAAAACTTACATTTTAGGAACACTGGTGGTAAAGATGGTCGCTGCGAGAAACGTACGTGCAGTTAAGAAAGGTGGTCTTGCTGGTTTGTTGTCGGGGCGTGGGAAATCATCGTTTCAGGCTGGTGGTGGATCGAATGTGTATGGTTTTATTTCGTTTTCGGTGGTGGCTAATTGCGCGTTGGAGGTGAGGAATGATGATTGTTTGCCTGCTCACTGTCAAAGGTCGAGTACGGTGTTGAATTCGACCAATCCTGTTTGGCCTCGTCATGAAAATACCTATTATTTTGATGTTTCCCTACCGATAGATTGTCTGGTCAATGATAAAGTGGATGATGATCCTTCATCGAAAGAGGATAGTGACTTGATTGGAGTGAAACTTCCCAATTCAACTACGGATTATAGAGACAGGTCAAATACAGATAATAGCGCATTAATTGATCCAGTACTGAGTGTTAAATTATACCACGATTCTGGTAGTGTTCAAAAATACGTGGACGATGGACGGTATCCATTGAAAAAAGATAAAAAGCAATTAGGTACCTCCGAGGATGATATTTGCCTTGGAGGCTTTGATCTTGAAATTCTTGATGTCATTACAGGAAGGATACCGTATTTTGATGAATGGATAGCCGTTGATACTGGAGATATAGAGAATAACGATTCAGACAGAATAGGTTCTATTCGTATGATCATTGAGTATGAACCGACCGATCCACCACCCCGTGTGGCTGATTTATGCCGTTTTACAGCTTTTTCTTCAAAAGAAAATACGTACCCAATACCGACTGGCCAGTTACTTCTTGTGGATAAGGTGTTGGACAACGATTTATTGATACTTTCTTACACTACCCCTGAAGGGTGGCTTTCCACATTTTGTGCGCACAGGTAGGTTTTGTTAAGACAATATGTCGTGCAATTTTGTAACTCACGGTAATCTTTAGATATATGGTTGTGTGCTCCAAAAGGCACCAGGCTGCTCTTGAAATCTATTCCGACGAAATAATGGCCTTGACACAAAAAATATCACAAAGTCCAATGAAGGAAGTTTTGGGAAAGACCGCAGGACGGATTTCCGATGATGGTTTGATTGAAGTCGGAGCAGATGTGTTAGCTTCATCGATAAATGTTATGTCTAAGTGGTTCCAAGGTGGTACCGGTGTGGTCGTCGAAGACATCATTAACGCAACAAATTGGGACGGCCGTCATGGAATTCAATGTGAGACTAGTAGCGACGAAGAAAGTTCGAAAAAGAATGTACTTCATGTTGACGGTAGCGTCGAGGAGGAAGAACAATCATTTAGAAACAAAACATACATAAACATGCCAACTTGTCCCATAACTGGAGAGAGCATGAAAGAACCAGTAGTTGCAGCTGATGGGCATACATATGAAAAAACTGCGATCACAAGATGGTTTTTGCAAAGTGACAAAAGTCCGCTCACAGGGGAGAGGCTCATACACAAAGAAGTAGTCCCCAACTACTCACTTATGAGTCAATGCTCTGTTGAAGAAACGAACAGATCTAATGCTGAATCAACAAGATTAACACCAAACGCTACTGACACCGCCAACCCGGATGCAAGCAAAGAAACATCAAACGTGGATGATGTCGATTTATCCACAGTTTCGCTACATGTAACAGACCAAGATAAAACAGATAATGTAAAGGATGATTCACTAAATATCGACGAAATCGATTTTACTGAAGTTTCTTTTGATGTTGCAGAAGAATAAATAGAGCCCAACTTATAGATCGCGAACGATGATGAATTGAGTGTTTATATCAGAAGTCAGAAGTAATAGACGACGGTTGTAGTAGTTCAGGTTGTGGGCAATTAGTTTGTAGTATTTTATGACTTGACGACATACCATCGCTGATGTATGTTTGCTGATATCGACAAGAGAGTGTTATTGGTGCCTCGATGTCTCAGGTCAACGTTCCGCGGTATCGTACGGTCAATTTTCACCAACTTAAGGTGGAATTTTTCATTCACACTATTAATTTCGTAAAAAATAATTGAAAATGAAGATCTTTACGAGCAGGGTCAATAGAACGGAATTACGGAGTTATGATAATGTAACCTTCTGATAATCTGAATAATCTTAGAGAGAAATTGATATTCGTCTTCGTAGTTGAAACAAGAATACAAAGTGAGAATGATATTTCTTGCAATAACTTACAGAAGTAAGGTAATATTGCACGACCTTGAACAGTAAATAGAATCCAAGATGTGATTTAAGTAAGAGCGTTTCCACAAAACATACAAGTACAATATTTCACTAAAAAATATTTTTGATATTTAAATATACATTCACTTATCAATTTTCAGCATGCGTACATGCACTACGTCTAGAGATAAATCATCCTTAAGCGAATGTATATCTCGAACAAGTTCATCTCTATCATCTTTGTTCAGTTTTTGATATGTCACACAATCACATTCAACTACAAAATCTCGCCTTCCTTGCTTGCCAACACGTAACTCCGTAGCCATGTTTTCGACAGATAAGTTTCTTTCGGCTAGCTTACCCGATATCGCAGATAACATACCTTTCTTATCCTTCCCAGAACAATGAATATGAAATCCAGCATGCACACCGTTTTTATCAAGTGTTCCTCGACTGGTTAATCCCGTCGCCCTAATTCCAAGCTCCTTGAGTTCACTCGTACGCAAAGCCCTAAGCAATTTCGATAAGCCTTCAGGCTCAATAGATACATGCATTAGAATTATGAATTCTTGTCCCAGGCGGACCATTTTCGAGTGGGTGACATTGGCGTCATTTTCACTGACTACCTTTGTCAATTTTGCTACCCAACCCAATTTGTCACGTCCACATGCTGATACGCATATGTGACTAAGAGACGAATCCAATTCAACAGGGCAGGAAAAAAGCTCCTCTAGACCTTCCTCGATAATTTTAAAGGTCGCACCTGTGACATTTCCACCAATTACGTCTTCTTTCGAACCTCCTCTCATCGCACTTAGTATACAAGTCCATATCGCGGAAGTACCTGCGACCCATGGGATTCTTTTCGGCACATCCAGTAAGTCACACAAACGGAAGAAGTTATGGCAAAATTTGGAGAGAGTTCCTTACCTTGCCCACATGGGCATGAACGCGAAGTTCAAAAACGTTGAAGGAAGCCAGATTTTCCATAGAGCTAGAAGATCGTCCTTGACTGTTCCCCGATATTCACTCAATACTTTTCCTACATTAGGTAATTGCTTTCCTTCGTTGACGACAAAATCCTTTACAAGATAAAATGCAGGAAAATATAAAAAAGGATGGTGAATAAATTGGTCAATGAAAGTTTGCTTTGCAACATTGGCCAGTCCCGCCGTGTCTTTCAGCTTAGCACTCAACGGTTTTGCAGCGAATGCTCCAGCTCCAGGAAACAATCGCGAAAAGACTGGAACGTAAAGGAAGCTGCACAATTCATCCAAATAAGTTGAGCAAAAGAGTAACAAAATCTGTATCTCATATCAACTTAACTATTGAAATCCGCCTAAGTACACAAGGCCGAACGTAGCAAACGCAGCATTCCTCTTCCAATCAATTTCAGTTCGTTGTTCCACTGCTTTTTGAACTAATAAATCAGACCCTGATGTCTTAATGGTACTTATAATCACGCCAAATGCAAACGGGTGTTGAATTGGTATCTTCTTTACCGTACGCCACAATGTCGACGACATTTTCTTTTCATTGGTTTGAATTTCTTAAGAAATGATGATGAACAAAATGAACTATCAGACTTTTGAAAACGAGACGATGCACTCTTGCTTCTCTTGCAACTTATACTTCAAATCTAGAAGCGATCCAATCCTTTCAAGAATTCGTAACAAATAAAGATCCGGTATAAATTATTTTATCTTTGCCGGTATGTTTGATGCTTTTCTCTTTTATGATATATCAGAATTTCAAAACGCGCGGTTTTGTTTTTGTTCTCATGTGTGTGGAGTGAAAATCTGTGGCACGTTCCCAATTTTTCCAAAGACACACAATTTTGTTGTCTCTGTACGAAAGTTCGCATAGGATACATCAAATTTCGTTTTGAACCGTTCATGTCGTGATGTTGACCAGCCAGAGCCAGAGCCAGAGCCAGAGCCAGCTGTGAGCATTAGCTTGGAGACATGTGCGCGCACACACATGCATTTCTTTTTTCACTTTTTCTCAAGAGAATTGGATCAGCTGATCAGCTGCTAACTGCTAACAATATATTCTCACAACTCTATCTATCTATCTCACCTCAACAAACGCCTCTTCTTTGGACTGCAATAATGAACGTTGACGGTGAAACTAGGATAAAATCGACCACACGAAAGAGACGCCGAACGATCGAGGACGAGTTTTCGGCGTTGGTTATTAATGTGGATATGTTGACACCCGAATTATTGTGTGGGAAGAGATCAGAGCATGAGGACTATGGCAACGCTCATATGGAAACATCCACTGATATGAGTTTGAATTCAGATGAAGATGATAATGATGACGAGCTTTCAGTAGGCAGTGATTTATCAGCAGGTTCGGCGAAGGCGAACTCGCGGGATCAAGATGTTGTGTATAGGTTGGTCTTTGGAAATGGTCATCACAGTGGAAAGAACCGTAAGGTTGGTCATTTGAATTCTATGCGTTCAAAATGTAGAGTAGATGATCGAATTGAAGAAATAATTCGCACTTCACGTTTAAAAATTGAGACGTTTGTCGGTTCCTTGAACGAAGTCGTTCCAAAAAAAAGAAATGAGTCTTCGTCGCCAATGCCTAGAGGCCCTCCTGTTTCGGAAGACCTCTCACCAAATTTGACGCCCGCAACCTCACCACCGCGGCATTTAGGTATGCCTTCGCATTCCGAATTTATTTCAGGCCATGACAAGGTACATTGGGATGAAAAGTGGTCAACAGCATCTCTTGGTAACTCAAGTTCCTATGCATCCGTGAACGATCTGGATGATATGGACTTTTGATGATCACCATGCGATTTCTGAAGATGCAAATTTTGTCTGGTCTACCAATGCTAGTAAAGTGGAATACGCACACACCATGTTGTAGATAATGTTTCTTTACAATTTACATTACAAAATAACGAATACATGATGGAATCAACTTAAATTTAGAACACTGCAAGATGTCGCAACTATAACGAGCTGTTTAGCCTAAGACAAGAATCACACCGAAAGATACTTCATGTAACACATTTGAAATTATATTCTATTCACAATGATCTGAGGTAGACGCTCAACGCCCAAGTCCGACAGAAGATCTGATAGCTCAAGGTAGATTCTGTAAAAATCAAAACGTCTTCTATTGTCAGGAATATTCTTTCAAGTGATAAACATTGAGCACTTACCGAGGTCCAAACTCGTATCGGTTACTTCTCCGTATTAACCAGTGCTCTTCAGCAAAAGCATGAAGCGCCCGTTCAGTTTGCATCGCAGAAAGTTTACCTTTATGTGCACCAGTGAGTTCAGTACGTAAGTTCACAATTTCCTTACTTGACAATGAGCCTGAACACCCGATGACATTCTCATCCTCCTCGTCTAACCTTTGTTCAACAATTTTTTCCAGGATTAAACGAAAAAGGGCAACCTCGTGAACATTGTGACTAGGAGCAGCGTACTCTTTTGCCACGTCGTCTACAAGCTTGTTCACCAAACCGTGATAACGAACATTGGAAGTTCCTTCACGAACAATGATCGTACAAATTTCCAATTGCAGCATGGGCACTATGACAGAATTAATAGCTCCAATGCATAGCTCCATCGTCGAATCGTAGCTCAAGTCCGTCTGCGTTTGACTCTGTGCCTCCTGACAACATATTTGCTGGATTTCCGCGAACAGTTCCTTTGCGCCCGCATCCGATAGGACATGCTCCTTCGTCAACCGTTGCAGGAACAACTGTTGGGAATATAAAAGCTTTTTCTCTGTCATTGTTCGGCTCTAACTTTGACTCGATTCTATGATACGTTCGTTTGTTTTGTTAAATCTGTTAAGGTTTGTCGACTTGTCGAGTACATGTAACTCTAAAAACAAGATGCGCGCAACGATTTATCTCATTTCAAATACTGTTTAGCTTCAGTCGTTGTATGCCAACATCGTGGTTTGTACTCGTACGATGTGATTGTACGTCAGATTGTCAGATATACGAGCGTACTCTCTCTCTATGTTTTCCTCTGGAACCGCTCGTTTCCTCCACTTTTTCACTTTTTTCTTCTCTTCATTGAATTGACACTCTCGTATTTATATCGAACGTGAGATTTTTTTGGATATATTGGTTAAATGCATTGAGATGTGAAGATAAAAAGAAAAGAAAAGACTATGAACAGGGCTGTTGATATACGAGGACATATAATGATGACATTTACATTTTTACTTCTACCATTATACACGTCCTATTGCTTTTTTCCTATCCTCTCGAATGGATTTGTTCTTTCTCCTTCCAAGCAATCGGTGATGCATCATCATCATTATAATATTAATTATTACCGGTATCGGAAAACGTTCGCCTCACCCTGCTTTGGCCATCCTCACGATGCAGATGAAACGAGTGACATTCCAGTTGTAGTGTATGACAACGTCTTTCATTCCTACGCCTGCGAAGAGTTGCACTATTTGGCACAAGAACATAGCGAACGGTCGTTTGAAGGGGCGAGCGTGTTTCTTCGTCCTCCGCATAATGAAAGGCCTCTTACCCCGATAGAACATGCAATTGACTCGGTCCTCTTGGAAATGGGAGATACGACGAAGTTGGTGGAATATTGGTCAAGAGATGAGTACATGAACATCGATGCGCATGCTGATATCGATGAAACTATGTTGGAAGATGAGAGTGTGGTACGATGTCCTTTGGTTGGGCACGTGTTGTATCTTCAGATTAAGAACGGATTGCGTGGTCCTACGTGCATTTTTCCCAATGAAAGGAAAGGATGGGCGCTTCGAAGTGAGTCAATGGAAACAGAACTTGTAATTGTTCCAGCTGTGGAAGGTCGTGTATTAAGGTTCCCAGGAGATGCTATGCATGCAGTACCAAAACCATATCATCGCTGGTTATCGAATGCGAAAAATTCTTATTTTGATCATCATGATGATGACGAAGAAGAAGAGGATTGTAGTGAGGATGAGGAAGTCGAAAGATCTGTTTTATTATTCAACACTTGGTCAAATAATGAGACCGGTCCTATAGGCGTAACGGGTGATATTGCAGCAGGGGCGTTGCCTGATGGTATTGAAATTAGTGAAGAAGATCAGGAAGAATTGTACGCACTTCAGGAAGCAGAAGTATTTGCTGAATGGGAGGAAGAGTACGGGAATAACGGCGAGTCTATAAGGTGCAATCCTTTCTCTGAATGGTCCGTTATTAATATAAATCATGATAATACTTTCGTTGATTCGAATGAAAACGGAAGAATAAAGGTTCCGCTAATGGGGATGGAGGAGAGGCGCTTGCATCCCGATCAGGAAATAATTCTGAATGGCCCTATCGACGAAATTGAATCTGCATTAGAAAGAAACTCAACTGTAAGCGCTTTAATATTAACTACAATTTGACTTGAAAAAATTAAGGACATGTGAATAGACTCTTCCTACAGATAAATGGGACTCTCCATTCGACGGCCGTAAGACCGTACAAAAGTCGAATCTAGTCAAGGCTCGGTATTCAATGTCCGACAAAAATTGTGTCGGAGTAAGACTACATTACAATAAATTTTCATTATCATTGATAATTTTCAAACTGCACGGAAGTTGGTTAAACGAAAAGAAGTGTGCAATTTTAGAACGTCAGCCACTATGCCCAACCAACTGCAAAAACATAATCCGGACTTTGCTTGGATTATGCAGGAATGTGGTCTACATTGAGGTGAAATATCGTTTGTGAGGGTTTGAAAAAGTTTTAGAATTCAAGATTGCAAGTTACCGTACAAGAAGATTCGAAGATTGGTGATCACGTATGATACAATCCAACAAGATACCAAGAAGGCACTAACATGTCCACATAAATGTGATACGTACGTGTTGTTAAAATGTTTACTCCAACCGAGTCCGTTCATTAAAATTCAGGCAGTACATTCAAGTACGCCAACTTAACAAACTAAAGCGAAACACATATCTTGAGAATCCCTCTCAAAAGAGATCATAACTTCAGGGGCTTATTGACTGATAGCCCTAATACAAGCCTAGAACGTGTGATATTAGTTGCGTCGACAGCATGTAGATAAATGTTTATCAATAAATTTTACATAGCTTTCCAACTAACAATAAGTGTGCAGGACCTGATTTTAGACGACAAAATACATTCCATCTGTAATTTAACCCAAAAATGTCAGTGTACTTGCATTTCATTAATACTCTGGAAGAACAAAATACACATCGGCAAATGGATTAAGAAATATTGTGTACGAATAATTATCAACATTCGTAACCCAGTCGAGACATCAAATCATTCATTACATCATCGACCCGAGCCTTTATAATTAAACAACAATTTTTCTCCTCATCTTTCGGTGTTTCCTGAAGATTGACGATAACAAATTTCTTTGCTGAAGTTGGAAGAGACCCGGCAGGTTCAATTCTTAGCGACGTACCTAAACATATTACCAGATCAGCAGAATCGCAATGATTCACTGCTAGCTCCCAATCAGTTTCAGGTAGATCATCTTCCCAGTCTAGCAACGTATCTCGGAGGTTTCCACCACAAGAGCAGCAAATTCTTCCGGTTTTCTGAAAAGAAATTGTTTCAATCTGAAAAGATCGGAAATACTCTTCGTTACAATTTTCACATTTCTCAGTAAATAGACAACCATGAAGTATTGACATCTGAGTAAATTATCCGAAAATTTGAAAAACGTTCCAATCTGTTATAGTCAATTTTGTGGATAGAAGGTTAGTTTTGTCTTACATTTTCTCTCGAAATTCCTGATTTCCAGTGGAGACCATCGACATTTTGAGTAACGCAATATTGAACGACATTACGCCTAATTAACTCAGCAATCGCACGATGAGTAAGTGTTGGTTGCGCTTTCAAAAACTGGTCACTTTCGTCTCTCGTAGAATCTACCTCAGTGCTGAAATCATCCATTAATTTTTCCTTTTTACGCAAGTGGAGTTCCACTGGATCTACTTTTACATCATGTTTCTGCGAACTACTCCTTGATGACGACTCTACATGTTTCGCTTCTATGAGAGAGGCACTGGACCCTCGCTTTCTCTTCTTCGATGCATTTCCTCTCGATCGCTTTAGTTCAAGTGTCCACACACCTTTAGGCCCTCTAAAGTCGGGCACGCCAGCAGCCGTTGAAATACCGGCGCCTGTAAGGACCACAATTTTCTTCGAATCGATTACTAATTGGTGCAGCTTGTCAAGTTTAAGCTTGAGGGCACGTTTGCTGTCAAACCTTTCTGGAAGACCGCACTTTCCCTTATTCGGATACTCCTTCAGGCGTGATGCATAGGATGAAGACGACATTGATTTTTCTCTGTTTTTGACAAAAAATGATCTAATGAATTTGTACTATTATTAATACATATCTTTTTATTTCACAAAGAGAGAAAGATAATTGAGATTAGAGGATTTAGATTTTTTAGAGGTTCGCGTCTAAGTATTTTTTTTTAAACTGTAGAGTCTAGTATGCTTTTATTTTATTAACTTCTACTCTTGTACCAGGTATAAATTACTTGTTGCGCACCACACCCACACCCACACCCACACCAAACTGAAACTCGAATTTTCTACCAAGAGATGGCATCCAACGACTGAATCTTACGCACAGAGAATTACATTTACATACCGGTATATTTTAATACATAGACAAGATCAAGGTCTGTTCAATGGACGAGATCTATCCCCCCAAACGCAATAAAATTGGTACAATATACGAAATCTCGAGGAGGTACAACTGTACAACATACAACTCCAATCGGAAAACCATCTTTCTATATTTTTTGTATCTCTAAAAGAAAAGCTTCCTATCTCAATGATCAAAAAAATGAAATTCCCGTTGAGTACAAAGCTCTCAAGTAGTTCCGATGGAAGCAAAAGATAATTTTTTTAGAATAAAAATGTCAGGACATGTCATGTGTGTACATGTATTCTAATAGATGTACATTTTATACACCAATAGACGACACACCAACAACAACAACAACAACACCCATTCATCTATTGCAACGAGGCAAAAATACGTGTTGTTCATCCATACACTCGAAAACGAGCAAACCACAAACCACGATCCGAAATATTGCCAACACCAAACCAATACCCTTTACTATTTTAAAAAGTAAAATATATATATTTCGTATAATTTTATCACGATGACGGGTACACGAACGAATATAACAATGGATACAAAACGCCTTACGTACCTTTTACAAAAATTTCCCAAACCTATCCATACGAGACTTTCGTATGGTACCGCTGGCTTTCGATGTCGTGCCGACTTGCTCCCGAGCACATTTTTACGGATGGGTTGCCTTGCTGCAGTGTTATCTCGTCGATGTGAAGGCAAAGCAATTGGAATCATGTGTACTGCCTCGCACAATGCGGATGAGGACAATGGCATTAAGATTGCGGATGTCGATGGTGGTATGCTTCGATCGGAATGGGAGGGGATGGCGGGGAAGTTGGCAAATATGGAACGGGCTGAGGATGTGATTGAGTTGTTAGTTCAATTGGAGAGTAACAATGTAGGTGAACGTTATCCGGTAAAGTCCGTGGTTCACGTTGGGTTCGATGGGCGAGTGCATTCACCGCTTCTTGCAAATCTGGCTGCAATGGGGGCATCTTGTTGCTACGCGCAGGTGGTGAATCATGGATTGGTCACTACGCCTATTTTACACCACTGTGTGTATCAGTGTAATTATCATCTGTCGGATTTGCTCAGTATTACTTCCAATGAATACAAAATGGATGATAGACGGGGTTTCATAGGAACATATCTTGACGTGATTTGTAGATCATATGTTGAGCTCATAAGTACAAGTTCCCACATAGGTCACCATCCTCAATTGTATGTTGATTGTGCTTGTGGTATTGGCGCACCTTTTGTAAAAGAAATTAATGAGCGTTTGAGGGAATTTCGATCAATAGGCGCTGTTGAACTTTTTACAGTTAACAGAATTGGGGATGGAACATTGAATGGTCAGTGTGGTGCGGAATTTGTTCAAAAACAAAAGAAATTTCCAAATATATTTAAGAGAATGTCAACATATGATCAAGAAACATCTTCGGATTTGGCTATTGGTAATAAACGATGGGCTTCTCTTGATGGAGATGCTGATAGAATAGTATTTTATTTTTCTGAAGTTGCTCAAAAAATCCCCTTCCATAGTGAATCGTCAACATCGTTAAGATTACTAGATGGAGATAAGATTGCTGCTTTGATAGCATTATTTATAAGAAACGAGGTTGACTTCTTGCAAAGGAGTTTCCCAGTAATTATGTCAGGTGTTAAGTGTGGTGTTGTTCAAACAGCATATGCCAATGGATCATCAACGAGATTTTTAGAAGAAAATGGCATAGATGTAAAAATAGCGAAGACGGGAGTGAAGTTTGTACATGCTTCTGCGCACGACAACTTTGATGTTGGTATATATTTTGAGGCCAATGGCCACGGGACTGTTTTATTTTCTCATGCATTTCTCAATGCCCTTCGTAAATGCGAAAATCAATTACGAAATAATGAAAATGAGAACGTGTCGTCTACCTCAAGGACGAAGATTGCTGTAAAAAGGTTGCAAATTCTACCTGTTCTTATCAACCAAGCAGTGGGCGATTCTCTTAGTGACTTACTTTTGGTTGAGGCAATCCTTAAAATGAAATCTGATTCTAGTCGAATAAGCTCTATGGCAGATTTTCAATCGTGGTATAGCCTCTACGAGGATCTTCCTAGTCGTCAGCTTAAGGTCAAAGTGAAAGATAGGACCACTGTAAAAACAAATGAAAATGAAACAAAAGCTTTGCTACCGAAAGAATTGCAACCTGCGTTGGATAATGCGGTTCGTAACGCTAACACGGCATCAAACGATACGGCGTCTCGGTGTTTCGTAAGACCGAGCGGAACGGAAGATGCAGTTCGCATATATGCCGAGGCTGCTACTCAAGATCATGCGGATAAGCTCGCTCATGAAGCCGTCTCTATTGTGCAGGATATATGTGACGGTTCCAATAGCTTTCGAAGTAAAATATAAAGTTCGGTGGTATTAAATTTTTATTACGCTGGGACCCTAAATCTTAATGATGTGATTTTCTATTTCTTTCAGCTGATATTTTGGTACAATTGCCTAAAAAAAAATTATGTAGGTAAGCCTTTTACTCATACTAGCATCTTTTTCCTCAACAAGACTAATCTTCACAAGAAAATTACCTGCTCTGCATACAACTATTCAGATGCGGAGCAGATATGTCTTGGTTAATAATGCTTACGTAAGGGGGACTTGAACTTTATTGAAATCAAACACAAAAAGTAGATTATTTCGGTTGACTTGTTATCGACATGAAACATCTTTTCACACTCTTTCCGAGAGAGTTGCAACTGTAGAATTTCAAAATCAAGAATATTTATCCACCTTCATCTAATCTATTTTCAAGTTTTCGAACTATAAATAGTTGGAACAATTTTGCAAGTGATCGACAGGATGAAGATTGAACGAACCGACATTTTTCTTCTTCTTTTTTTTAACGTTATTTAGGAGGAGTTCATTGTTACAATTCCTTCAATAGTAGGAAATAACTTTACTTCGAAAAGTAAAAAAGGCTCATGATGTGATTTGTTACAATAAGCCTACGCTAAAAACAAACAATACTGTTGAAAACCCAAAACTTTCTGTTTCCGCCTCAAGACTAGGTTTAAAAGAGATCATAATTCTTTAAGGTTTCTGTGTTCTCTATGAACGCGTGAGAATATAGAGTTCACCCCGATTAAAAATCCTCTCGAGAAGGAAGGAGACTAGCTATGAGGGGAGGGGGAATAAACGACCGAACCGCTAAGGCTAAGGCGCGCCGCGTTTCTTGTGAGTTCCGACTCAATAGGCTTATGAGCTTTTTAGACGGTGAGGTGCTAGTCTACGACACTAGATACCATACCCGCAAGTACATCTTCTGAAATAAAGTGGTTCCTGAAGGATGCATAGTGCTGAACAACTGATCCTTCGCAATCCTCTCGCCATGGAAATTATAAGTTTTCATAAACGGTGGGCGCGCGTTCAAGGTTTTTGCAAAAAAAAAATCATTTTGCTATTTATCCTGCAAACGGAACTCTTCAACCTGTAGTGATCTTGCAAGAGGCTATATTTTTAAATTTGACGTCACATTACGAATTCCACTTCCCCTCTAATGACGTGTTGTTCACAACCAACAATTGTAAAAAAATTGCATTGTATTTTATGGTCGGCATTTCTCCCAGAGATTCGAACGTCTTCGCTCTTTCGCCAACGCACGATTGTAGACCGAATACTCTTAAACCGCGTTAACGACAGATTTTAGTGATCAAACGACCGAGAAACGAGTTATAGTTTAAAATGAGTGAAAAGAAAGGAGCAAAGATTTTCAAGACTCAGTGCTCGCAGTGCCACACTCTCGAGGCTGGCGGTGCTCACAAGCAAGGACCTAACCTTCACGGATTTTTCGGTCGCCAGAGTGGCCAGGCGGATGGTTACTCCTACTCCAGCGCCAACAAGAAGTCTGGTATCATCTGGGGTGACGATACCCTCTTCGAATACCTTCTGAATCCTAAGAAGTACATCAAGGTAAGGGAACCGTTTCAGATTGCAATCGATTTTATTTTTTGAGTTATATATTGGGTCTAATTTTATGCAATGTGTCTGCACATCAGGGAACAAAAATGGTTTATGCTGGTCTGAAGAAGCCCAAACAGAGAAAGGATTTGATCGCTTATCTTAAGAAGGCAACTGCGTAATTTTGATCTAGAATTGGCGTCGTTGCCTACATAATGAGTCTAAACTATCGTTAACACGTTGGTCATTGTTTTGCAAGGAGCTGTGTCGTACACATTACACACGACGACAAAGATATCAAATTGGGATGGTTTGAGTGTTTCAGTGTTGACGCTGAAGTCATACTGTATATTATTTGACTGTGTTTCCTGCAGGGTCTTATCTGTTTTTCTCCTTACCTCATCCACAGTGTTTGACCACTTATATGAAAGATCAATGCAACGAAAGCAGTCATCATTATGAGAGAAGGACACCATTTCGCCGAGTGGTACACAATAGTTAATCTGCATGCGACCTCTTTCTACCGAATGTTCCTCCCCTGTAGTCATATCGCTCCACTGCAAGCCTAGGTTCTTTCTGTAAAGCAGTCATCCACAGTGTTGAAAGCTCCTTCCTTTTGAAGACTACCTCCAAATCCTCAGGGATAGGCGCCAAAATGTCGACTTTCTCTCTAGAACCTTTCGTCCCATCATTGTTGTCACATGATAGCTCGGTATTTGATTGCAATTCCAAACGAAGAGAAAAACAGTGGAGAGCCAACCTATTGAGACCAAATTTATTCCTCCAAAATCTGTTTGCCCGTGAATCACCATGTTCTGAATCCCCCAAAATTGGCATACTCATGTTATGCGCATGGCGTCTTATTTGATGATTTCTTCCTGTCAGTGGTTTCGCACGAACGATTGTACACGCAGGGATCGTATTTACTTCATCGGCGTTACCACTATATATTTCTTGGTTCAATAAACCATCACCTTGAATTGTGCCGATACACTCAAAGATAGTTGTTGCATTCTTTAAAACTCCATCAACACGGAGAGGCTTGTCAACTACAATTGTTTCGTTATCGCCAAAATGCCAGACTCCTCTCAATAGTGCAATGTATTCTTTATCTCCCTCTCTCAAAGCAGCGTGTAGCTTGGCAGCCATTTCAGATTTGAATGCAAGCAGAAGTGCACCACTCGTTCGGTGATCCAATCTATGAACCGGATAAACCTTTTTCATAACGAGATTAGTGCTTTGAATTCGCAACTGAGTTCAACAAGTAAACTATTTCATATTCACACCTTTCGCGAAAGTTGTCGCTTCACAAGCGAAGTAACAACCTTTTCTCTTTTTGACGTATTTCGTCCCCTGTAAAGAGTGATACCAGCTGGTTTACTCACACAAACCCAATCGTCTTCATATCGAAGTACGGGTATTCTGCTTTTCAATCTTTTAGACGACAAACTACTCGTATCGCCACTTGAATAAGGTGTGGATAAACCATTACTTGATACAACAAGTAGATAAAGAAAAATAAACCGTAAAATGAACGAGCACCAATAACCTAAACCGTGACTACTCATTACCTTCTTCTTTTCTCAGGCGGTAGGATCCAGAGGCGCACTCTTTATAGCTCAGAATTATTTCATCCACACTACCTCGTGTCAAAGTAACAAGGAAGCTTCCGTATAATCTCAAATCGCAAGATGAAATTTTTTTAAGAACCGTAATAACTTCACAACAACGAACTCTGATCACAGTAAAATTGGTGATTATTTCCAAAAAGTGCCTCGTCCTGGGAAGATGTTTTGACTAACGATCTAGCTTTAGAACTATCTTGTGCCGGTATTTTGTTTTGTGCCCATGAATGTTGGAGTAAGTTTACCGGTACATACCGGTACTCCTTTTTCGTTGTGACTGTGACACGCACCTGGCATGCGGACAGGCGCTAGGATGGTAAATCTGAAATCTGCCTATTACGCTGAGAATAACGCTTAAATCTAAAATAGGTACCCACTTTGACATTGGGATTATCGCAAGAGCTATCGCTAGATAATTTTTCAATATTGTATTTGTATTACAAATTACAAGTACTTTCAATTGTTAACTTCTGCTCTTGTAACTTGTAACACAGTTGCATACTGTATAATTTAGCACTCGTCCTTTTCATCAGTCATTGGTACGGAAGAGGAGTAGTACCAATTGTTATATATGATCGGAACATGAATATGCGTCATTATTTCCCAGTGATTGAACCAAGAATTCCCATGTTCTAAATAATAATCCGTAGCATATCCAACACACGCTGTGAAGGCCGTTTGAATTATAAACTGGCACAGCATTCAAGGGGAAGAAGAAAACGATCTGGTGGCGTTGACCCTTGACTTTGTCAGAACAACTACATTGAAAGGAAAGGAATTATTATATTTAATGACGTTGGTTGTTCGTCTTTCTTTCAAATTTTGCGATCACCTTCAAAATAAGTCATTCGTAAATCAGGTGATTGCTAATTGCATTTCAAAAAGTAGATAGGTGTCAACTCAAGAGCAGTCTATCCTTCATTGAAAGTTAATAAAATCTTGCAATCAGCAATATATTTACTAGCGATTGCTATTCAAGAACGAAATAAGAATAAAGTATTGTACCTGCATTTCCTTCGGCTGATAAACATCGGTTCGTTATACTTGAACGACCTCCTCGAACTTTAAGCTTATCGAACTGCGATACATCGCGTCTAGTGTCTGGACTGTCTTAAGTCCAAGTAGGGAATCAGCTCCTATCGCGAAATCCTTATCTCTACACGCATCGAGAAACGCCTTCAAAGATTCAGGGCCGTTACCCTGACTTACGGTATTTTCGAAGTGAAATCCCAAGTCCTGAGCAATTACCCTCTTGCTCCCATCTGGATTACGAATTTCTAATTGTCCGGATGTTTCCATAGTGTCATCGCCTGAGTAAATAAGAGCCCCTTTAGAACCGAACACCTCTATTCGAATAAGTTTACCCACGGGCGGATGAGAATGAGCTTCACCTGGCAAAAGTGTTGTGCCAGATAAAGAAATATTAGCATTATTGGCACAAACTATAGTTGCTGCGTGCGATACATCTGCTCCCGTAATCTCGTTATGATTCATGGAACAAAATACTCTCATGGGATCCATACCAGTAACAAAGAATATCCAGGCAAGGATATGAGAGCTTTGTCCCCAAGCAAATCCATTTCCTAACATGGTCCCAGTCGGTTCGTTCCAATCTTTATTTTCCGGGTTTTCAAATAGGAACTTTAGTGGCGACCCCATAAAAGCGGAAATATGTCGAATCTCTCCGATGACTCCTAAATCTCTAACAGCTTTCTTCGCTTCAAGAGCTTGAATGCGATAATTCGCGGTATGATTGATCTGATAGTGAAATACAGTGAGTTTTCAATAAAATATAAACTCTTTTAAAATGACTAACCAAGAATGCTTTGCCATACGTTTGCGAATGCGACCTCGCTAATTGATGAAGGAGGATCGCTTCCTTGATGCACGTAGTAAACGGTTTCTCCATAAGGATATGAAGTTTCTTTGGGCATTCTTCAATTATTTTCTTTCCTATTTCATAATGAGTAGCATGAGGCGTGCAAACGAGCACACCATCCAACTGTAAACACTCAGCAGCATCTGCTAAAAGTTTATCCAAAGACAAATAAGTTGCACAATTGTCGTATCGTTTTGAAAGAGACGAAAGGCTTTCCAAATCCGGATTCATTCCAGACGTCGGTATTTCGCTGCGATCGCAAATTGCAACGATTTTACTGTTTTCGTTCCGCCAAAGCTGTGGTAAGTGCCAGCCTTGTGACCACCATCCTGCTCCGATCACAGCGACCCTTGCGATCCTTCTTTGGCTTGTTTGATCATTGCTTTCATTAGTGTTCACCTGCATCTTCTATCATTCATTTTCATTGACATTTTGTGACAAAACAACATGCACGCATCCGTGTCAATGAACATGAACCCCCTGTAACTTTTTTAGACATACATTACACATTACCCAATTATAGTTGCATTACTGGTACAGCGCTGGTATATTCGTAGGAGTAAAAGAGTTGGGATATCGCCAAACAATAACTTTGTTTGTAAACACATTCAGTAAATTCTTCTTTAATTTAAAAGCAAATATTCGAAAAAATGGAATTTTTGGCAAACCTGCATGTATTTTGAAATGGATTAGAAAGAGTGCACCGGGAATAGACTCCGTCGAAAACAAAAGAGTTACTTTTCGAATCAAAACATTCCGAGCACTGAACTAAAATCAATTTAGTGATTTGCTTTAATTCTCAGCGCGATAGTTATTTCCAGTAAGCTCCCCATCAAGAATTGCCGAAGCAACTCTCCAATCAGACATCAGAAACGTTGCTTGAGCCTGTCGCAATTTTTCATTGTTAGCATTAGTAGAGACTTCAGCGATCGCCTTCTCAAAATCAGATTTCCTTATCTCCGAGTCAATAGGCGTAGTTAATTCAGAGACTTCAATACTGGTTTCGTCAATATTCTCTGTATGGGGACTCTGTTCCTCGGAGACTAAAATACTGTTCATATCATTGTGCTCATTATGCAAACTCTGCTCCGATGATATATGATCATACGTTCCTTTTAAAGGTGTTTCAAATTCGTCTTCATTTTCTTCAGGTATAGACGTGTGAATTGGAGTCAGCGGCTTTTGTGGCCGTCCTCGCCTAACAATCTTCGTAACTTTAGGAGCGACATCTACCTTTGGTTTTTGACGAATCGCTTTTAATTTTGCTAAACGTCTCCCGCTTACTTCTTTATCGCCAATCGAATTGCTTTTCGTTGTAAGCGTACAAGAGTGATCCGATATTTGAAGATATGATTTGCTCAAACTTTTTGATATCCCGTGATTTACTTTAGATCGTTCAGCAGGTGAGATATTCCACCCTGAAGAGTAAAAGTTAACGATATTGTCTTTTTCTGAGAGCGATTCCTCGACCTGTTCTTGCAAGGATTGGTCCCAATCCTCATAATCTTCTAGGAGCATCTCCATTAATCGCTTTCTCTCTGGGTGATTTCCTTGCTCAGCGTACCATAAAGCAGAATTTCCTTCTATGTCTTCCGAATGTACAGATTGCGGAGATGCTTGAATTAGCATTCCTATACATTTCAAAGAGATATCATAAATAATCGCTAAGCACAAAGGTACACGACCTAGCGAATCACTTATATCAGAACATTCAGGAAATTCTCGAATAAGGTATTCTATTATGTCCTCGGATACTCTCGTCTCTATTGACAATGAGAGGGGCGTCATGTCGTTTTTCTCTCTCATGTACACACCATCGGTGTATGCTTTACATATAGCCTTTACTACTTTTAATGTAGGCTTTTGTAAAATACACTTGTGAATGGGGAGACGGCCATATCCATCCGTTTCATCTTTGAACCATAATTTTGCTTCGACGGGATGAGTTTTGCATCTTACGAAGGATGACTCCCAATCGCGCGCACAAATAAGATTGTACAAAGATTTGTTTGCTTCGGTGCTACCGTTTCCAGCGAACTGGCTTTGTAAAAAAGCACTCTTCCATATTACTGGACTAGTATTCAAAGCTTCCCACACTAACGACTTATTTGGGTTTAGACTCATTTCCGCATAGTGCAAAGCAGTGTAGCCTTTTTTATCTGGTGCGTACATGGAATCAGGTGCATTCATCAATAGTATTTCAACAATCCTCAATGTAGCACCCTCGGTTATAGCCTACTCAAATCGCACAGAAAGTTCAGATTCCCTCCAAATGATAGCGATGCCAATGCGAAATTTCCTACTTACTAGATGGATTGGCAATAGACCAAAGGCGTCTTCGGCCCATACCGACGCTGGGTGAGCTCTAATTAAACTCTTCAGTACATCTTCGTTAGCTTTCTTTTGAATGCAAACATGAATGGGCAACATGGCATGATTTTCACGGCATTGGACCCCTTCTGGATACGCTTCTATGAGAGAATTGATGAGCTCCACAGGTGCATTCTTGCCGCACACTTTCATTATTGGCAATCGCGGAAAATCGGAATCATCGTCTTTAATCCACATCGATGCTTCATTAGGATTCTTCTTGCATCGAGCAATTGCTTTATCCCATTGCGATGTTGAAACAAAATCATACAATTTAGAGTATTTCGAAGGAATAAAAGAACGACTATCATTTACGAAAACAAGTGTGAGAGGTATAATCATCGTAAACTCCCAAGCTGATCTCATTCTTACCTCAAAGGATCAGGTACATCTTTTAAAGCTTTAAAGTTCATTTTACTGGGTCTTCGAATATGCAAACGTCCAACCTTTCGTCTATCCCCTTTATCTTCTAATACTTGCACTATGCTATCTTTCACTTCCTTGATGGCCGGGATCTTTGTGAAACCAGGGGGGTTGTACTGCTCCAGATAATCCAACGGTGTCGAGCCGTCATCGCTTTCAGCCTGGGCACATGCCGGATATGCCTCAAGGAGTTTTTCTAAGATTTCTTTCGTGTCAATACCGTCCCAATGACATTTTTCTAACCGCCTTCGACATGCAGTGTGGATGGGGAGACGGTAAGCTCGGTTCCGGTAAAATGCTGCCTTCGGAAAAACGCTCAGAAGTGCTTCGATAACTTCAGGCGATGCAAAAAAATGAATCGCTATTTGCAAAGGCAACCAATCCTCTCCATCCCCAGCTCCCACAGATGCATTCTCTCGCACTGTTTCTGAAATACTGCACTTTTCTGCTCCTAAAGGGTAAACATCTAAAAGCGCTTCTACAACAGTGGCAGGTGGTCTCAAAACGCATGCCACGTGAATTGGAAGAACTCTTCTCGTGCAACCGTACAATTCAATAGATGCCCACCTCCAACATTCTTGCGGACACTGCAACAATCGACGATTCGCCTGTGACCATTCCATAGCCAAAATAAAGGACATTAACTTCGATTGACCAACCCCTTTGGCTTTCACTTTTGACTTTGAACTTCCCATAATGAGAGAGAGTCTTATGAATTATGTATATTTTCCAGCTTTGTAGCGTTTGATTTTTTCAGGTACAGGAGCGACTCGAGTGCTATCGGTGTCAACCCCGAGTAGAGTAACTGTTGAGAGTGTGTTAGAAAATTCCAGGAATCTGCGTAAGAACAATACAGAAACAACACTTGCTTTCAGCTAGATTCATACCTCTAAGAGAGCTTTCAGCAATCTAAATATGTTTGCAACTTATTCTTTATCTTTGCTTGTAAATAAGAAGATGCCAGGTCCTTCGTAGTAACTCTGCTGTTCACAATTTTTATGAATGGCTGTATGGATTCTTTTTAGCAGAGGGAGTAACTAAATTTTTCACATGTCAATTTTCTTATGTCGTATGTGCGTGCCATGCATTGGATGCCTTCCAGTTCTTCGCGCAACTCCACTATCTTCTCTGACGAGGAGTTCTTTTCTCAAAAATAACAAGGATAAGTTATTTCGAAGATGATATCTCAATATCTATAAGTGTACACATAACACATATGCATTATATTCGTATACATTTTTGTACATTATATATAACGAAATTGAAGTCGATGCAAGAAAGGAGAGTTTCGGAACGAATATACTTATGTGTAGTGTTCAATGCATATGTACGTACAAAATATATCTAAATATCATTGGTTGCCTTGGCATGTGTAACGCGAGAATGACAATGCTATTAAAATTGTCAGCGCAATTCGCCAAAAATCTGAAATTGTATACGACCAAGTCGCTATCAAAAAATGTTTAACGAAATGGAAAATGGAATAACCAAAATTAAAGACCACTAGCCCCGAGTCTTTACCAGTACACCTCAGCCCACATAAATCGTTAGAGAAAATTGGTGAAGGAGATTTCGTTTTCTAGTATACTGTAAAAAAGTAAAAATGCACGCACAATTAGCTCGAATTATGAGCGTCTTTTTCGTTTGTTGTAGCATCGTACAGAGTTCGGGACAAATCGAAATAGAAAATACGAGGACGTCGCGGAAAGTCGAGGATAAGAGAACATATTTGAGAGATGTAAAAGGAAAGCAAATAATAGCAGAAAATGATCAAGCATTAGTTGCGGTGAACAAAAGCGAGAATATTTTATCAAAATCAAGTTTACATAAAAATGTTTGGCTAAGCAAAGACGCTAATGAAAAGAAAAGGATTCTTCAAGCAGATTTTTATGAAACTGCTCCATCCGATTGGAATTCAGAAGAGTAAGTTTCTCTATCAAATTTAGCGAATGAAGTTCTCTAATGATTTAATAAATTCTTTTAGTTGGGGAATGTTTGCCGTGTTCATTGTTATTGCTTTTGTTGCATTGACATGTTGTTGTAGAATGATTTTACCTTTAGTGTGGGGAGGTATTGCCTGCCTTAGAGATATCGTTTTTGCTCTCTTTTGTATAGAGATTTGTTGCGATACATCTCCGATTGGTCAGACGCCGTACGGTGTACTATGCTAGAATAAGTGAGAGAAAATTTTCTTGTCAGCTGCCTGCTTACGAGATATTGTTATCGCTCTCTTTTAAATAGAGACTTGTTATAAAAAATCCCTGATATCTCAAACCATTCCTTGTGGTATAATCTGATTGAAAAGGAAAAAGTTGTCAAAGCACCTGCATTGATCAAAAGAAAAATTTTAGAAAAGAAGGATTTTTACTTGGAGGACTAAGGATTTTCCTGGAGGGGAAAACACTATTATTTTATGCACATATAATTAACTTGAAATCAAAACATATCATAAACCTACAAAATCATATCAACCTTAAAACTTAGTGCAATACAATTACTGGAAGATGCTAATCAAGCGCATCACTGAAATCAATATGCTCTTTTCTCAATGCGCCCTTTTTCATAATTTCATCAGTTTGTTTTACTGATTTCATTCTTTCTTTAGCCATTTTGACTATCATTGCTCTGCGAACGCTTCTACTAGTAGGATCCGCATCTGTCCAAACTGATGATCCAGACACGACAGACGTAACGTCTGACATAGTTGTCGTTAGTGCAAGCGCTGGATTTGTAATTGAATTATCCATATAGTTACTATTGAAAGACGAGCTTTGATTCGAGACCTGAAAATTTCCTTCGACTCTAGGTGGAGGAGCAGACGAACGCATCTGAGAGTTAATTGCTAGAGATAGAGGTTCTTCGGCTCTACAAAAATTAAATTAGCAATGGTGTCATAAGACGCACTTGGAAATGACATGGCAACAAACTTACGAGTTCGGCATAGAAAAATATCCTTGAGGTTCGGGTATTGGCGGGGCTCCCACCAATACAGAGTTATTTATTGTTCCTGTATTTTGTTGACTTTGTATCTTAGGCGACAATTGTGAAGAGGAAAACCCGTTGTGATTCATCATTTGGACATGTGTTTGATTTCCGTTCGGCACGTTATTTGGATCACTCAAAACACTTCCTGGAGTAGGAGGATACGGTAATTGAGAGTATCCCGATTGATATGCATGTTGCTGAGGTGGTAATTGTGATGAGGAAAGTTGAGTTGAAGTGGGATATTGTAAAGGTGTATCCTGCGGTAGAGGTATTTGCTGTTGTTGACGAGGTCGGGGATCCATAATTGGTTGACGAGGTTGAGTATCCATCATTGACTGACGAGGGGCCGCTCCTTCAATCTTTTGTGCTCGTTCCATCGCGATATTTCGACACCTTACAAACTCATGTGCAAGAACTTTATTCCAATGTTGAGGGCTCAATAAATAGGGAGGCAGAGCTCGACATGGTCCCAAATGATAAAGCTTCAAATCGTCGAAGTCGCGATCTGTCAAGTTGTATACAGACTCAACATCATGTACTGCCTGCATTGAAGGAAATTGCTCCGCTGAAATTAAGTTAGTTCAAAAACATTAAAAAAATATTAATATTTGTTTCAATTCTTTAGAAACTGTAAATTTTCCCCTTACCTGGACTAGAATTCAAGCGATATAATTCTTCTGGTCCTAGCGACGGGCTTAAAAACGCTAACATGTGCACTGAATTTCCATCTAAGTTGGCTCTGTAGTAAACGTCCTCCTCGTGTATCGGACCACCGCTAAAAAAACAAAATTTGTCAATAAGTATCCACTGTGTTGGGTCATTTAACAAATCACTTGGCAATTGATCGCATTGATTTGGAAAATCCGTCTCAAGTAATACCAAAGTATCACGTGTCAATGGCTCAACGTCACTTGGACGGTTCATGCCGACAGCCGCAGCTAGTAGGAAATAGTAATTACCATTCTTAAGTCGATCACGTGAATGGAAGAAGGGGACGCCGTCTGGTATAGACTTATTTGAAAAATGGCAATACTTGCTTATTCGACGCCATCCACTGCTGAGCAACAACTCATCCGGCAATCTACTAAATTGATTTGGGTACATCTGCTCTACCCTCCTTAAATCCTCGTCACAAATCGTTGGACATCCCTTTAATTTCATAGATGTTGGAAGCATCAGAACAACCTGACCTGTCAATGTGAGACCCTCGTAGTGCGGGGTAGTCTTGCCAATACCTGCTTTAGTAAAATGGCACCTCTTCGCAAACGAACTGGCTAAAGGTTTCATGTTACTACTTGGCAAGTCGGACACCAAAGTACTAGAACTCGCACTGTAGTCATCACGCCCGTTTCCTCCACGGCCACCTTTCACGAGACTACCGCTCATTAAACTCCCATCATAAGTACTGTCATCATCTTCATATCGTTTACCTCTCCGATCACCATCTCTACCACTCTGCTTTTTCTTCCTCGCATTATATTCCTTATAACTCTCACCGAGCGTGCTCTCATCATCTTTTGTATAAAAGGATTCATCATCCTCATAGCTCTCATCTCCATCTCGTTCAAAACTCGATGTCGGACCGTTCTGAAACAATGTGGTACACGCATCGATAAGAAAGGCACCATTGTTCGACTCTCCCGTGCTCTCCTGACGAGATCTATGATCCTTCAACTTCTTTTCCAACCTTCTGCGACTCTTATCGATGTCTTTTTGCACGATCTCGAGAGAGTTACCCATAATTGTTTTTGTGTAGGAATTGTAGTTTTGAATTTAATTACAACTGTCGATCATAAACTTGCTACATTCAATTGATCAATGAATGAATGAATGAATGAATTGATGAATGGCCTAACAAACTGATGAATGGATGAGCACCGAAATGAGTCACTTGTAACAATTCGTATATGACACTGCAATAGCTTTGTTCTCCCCCCTTAATCTGCCTTGGGTCTCGGCACTACGGCATTTATTTTTATCCTGTTTGGATAGGAGATATGTATTATTCAATAATACATATACAAGTAGGAAATACGCTTTGGGACAAAGCTACAATATTGTGTAAGTTGTTGAACGTAGTACAAATTATACATGCAGTAGAATTTTATACGAGCGAGCCAACATTTGCATATAAAATAAGAGCTAAACATATTACCCGTTACTTATTCGAAGTTAGTTTGTAATATATATGTTACCTTCTCGGAAACATAAATATATTATACGCTTAATAAAATTATATATGTCTTCTTACAACTCTCATTCAATCGTCCTATAGGTAAAGACATAAGTAACTACAGGTGTTCGCCTCATCATCTTTTCATCTCTCGATGCATTCGTCTTTCCGTACAACAACAACAACAACACAGAGACTTTGTGCGATGTGCGATGTGCGATGAGGACGATGATTCGTTTTTGGGTCATGCCGGTGTAACTGCTGCCTGCTGCAACACCAACTTCATTCCATATAGACGTGCACGCACATTCTAAGAAGATGAGCCAACATCTAATCACAATCCATCGGCAACGACTAGCCTTTCTATCCTGCACCTTTCTAGCTGTCATTATTTGTCTCAGAAGTTGCCATTCCTTTCAAAGTTTCACAGACACTCATCCTCGTCGACGCTGCCCTTTCACCTACTCCTCCTCCTCCTCCTCGTCGTCGTCATCGTCGTCGTCCATTCAAGCCTCTTATCGCATTGACGATCAGACAGTAGTCCGAGGTGACCGATACAACAACTCCACATCCACCGTTCCTCATGCCTCCAAAGTATCCGAAATCTTAGGTGTTCAACCGCCATTGGAGACGAGCGCCCGAACTTGGAAAAGGGCATGGAAGATGCAGAAGCGTGCACTGCCCTTTTTACATGCCTTTGATCGATGCAAACCTTCGAATTCGGCGTTGAACTTGGCATGTATTTGGTGGAAGGCGATGTCTGGAAATGATCGGTCTTCTCCAGTGTATGATGAGGGTTTGTCGTATGCTATGCTTCCTTCTGTTTCGCGTGTTGCCTACTTGTCGTTTCGTAGGTTTTACCCGCGGTTGCATCATGCTAATGTAGAGATAAGAACAGCGTTTTTGGATAAGAGCGTTCGGGAAATTGTTGATGAAGCTAGAAGTCGTAATAGAAAAACAAAAATTAGGCTTGTGTCGATGGGGGCTGGTTATGACGTTCGAAGCATCAAGTTTTTATCAAAAGGTTTGATAGATTCGGCTTATGAACTCGACTTGCCTCAAGTTATTGAAGCAAAACAGCGTTTGCTAAGAAGAGCTCAGAGGCGAAAAAAGGATTTGTTAGATAAGTATCTACCACAAGCGTTTGCTGTAGATTTGAATGATTCATCGGCGGTTCGAAATATTCTAACAGATATAGTAGCTGGTAAATATGACGAATACTGTGATGATGAAAACTCATCAGACGAGGAGTCTACAGAAACCATTATTCTGTTCGAGGCTGTGATGATCTATCTTGACGAAAATAAACCTACTGAGCTACTCGAAATGTGTTCCAGTGTGTGCAAGTCTCAAAATTTGAATGATTCGTTGCATCATACATCATTAGTTTTTGCTGATCGACTTGAAAATATTCCTGGCGGTGATTATGACATTGGTAAGGAAGTCCTGGCAAGTTTGGGGTGGAATGTTGTCGAGTGGCTTCCAAAACCAGGACTTGCACGTCACATGGGTCGAGCAGAAATTGTCGACATATGATAATGTGGGTAAAAGGTAATGATTGTCGCAATTTTTCTTGCCTTCCTAATGGAGCTTCTTGTAATCATAGCAATAGCCGATGGAACTTTTCTACAGTAAGCACAAATAGGCGCTAGGTCGGACGTAAGCAAATATTTTATTCAAAAAGCGTGTACCACTTTGGACGATTCTCAAGCTGATTGCTCGAGAAGGCAGGTCCTTGACAACCATATTGTGGTGCAGAATTCGCTGGCTATTTTCTGATTTGAATATTTAAAAAGTCTTAAATCTTATAAAGCCCATGTTCTGACTTACTACGAAGCTCTTTATTGTTACCTGAACTTTTCGGTTGACCTTAGATTATCTTTTGAGTTTACCTTATATCATGTCAGCACCATGACTTTTTCTACAAAAGTATTAACGGTCTACAGCATCTCCTACGATTTAAAGAAGGGCTAAAAATAAAAGTTGTTTTATGTATTGAAATTAAAGTTATGCGGGTAGCTCTTTTCAAACATTTGATATATTAGCTTTGTCGGGAAGATAAGTCGGCGTACAGAACTAAGCTGCTGGTGTATCTTCAACGCTGAGAAAATATTGTCTACAATTAGGGCACTTGACGCCGCATTTTTCATTCGCAATATCGCGTATCAGCCATTTCTGCAGGCATTCTTTATGAAAAACGTGTTCTGTATATGTTGACAGTAAATAGGAATTAGGGGAAATTTTTTTTGTGATTCCACGGTTAAAATATATGAATGAAACTTACGGCAGTTACTGGTAGATGACCAAGCAGCATATTCACCAACGGAATAAGATTCCAAGCATATGCTGCAATGTTCCGAAACAATTTCTTTCTTTTCATCTATCTGAGGTCGAAGAATTCTAAATGCGTAAGCTTGCCTTATTTCTTCATTTTTTTCAAGATCAATTTCATCAATGTTTTGGTCAACAGGTGTAATAGGTATTAAGTCATCTTCTGTTATTTCCTTACTGTGTTCCTCAAGGAGAGACAAACAGAGGGCTCTTTGTACAAGTTTTGCCTCATCATCAAGCTCTCTTTCTTCTCTACCCGTCTGTGGGTCATAACAACAACATCGTACAACGCAACAAGATATTCCTGCGATAACGCAAAAAAGGACCAACAGAAAGACGAGGACTGCTGTGCCATAATAAAGCACCATAAATATAAGAATCGTGGTATCATTGCCATCGTCATCATCACTGCTAACTGCGGAACTACCGTTGTTAGTCTGCCAGGAAGCATCACTGAGATGCCTGCGATGTTCACCTTTAGAATTTACCACAAGATAGCATAATCTCCACAGACTTAAGTAACTTGCCTCAAACATTTTCAAACCAAGGACCACTGAAAAGAAAACGTATTTTGTAAACGTTGGGATGTACAATTGGATTATCCGTGTATCTTACGATTCACAGGATATATAAAGTATTGAATCGGGAGTCGGAATCAGGAACATCGGAACTTCACACTTCAGAGTCGGACCTGGACCCTGCTGTGTTCTATTTACGAAACGCACTTGAGAACAGTTCCTGTGTTCTCGTATTACATGTATGAATATCTCAATGTCAACAAAACGTGTAGGGTGTAGGGTGTCATAAGTCATAAGTCATTTGTTTTAAACTGTACCGTAAATGACAAAATAAGTGACCCTGAAAAAACAGCAAAAGGTCATGTTTTTTGATCCGGCAAAAGGTCACTTATTTTGTTTAAGGCTAAATTAGCTTAGATCATTCTTTGTTGGCTAAA
>Ga0209092_10000996_pt1 | contig 28575 bp, 20 predicted proteins | sample FraStrMetagenome_FD_187446 | JGI IMG/M metagenome (GOLD analysis project Ga0209092, IMG submission 187446) | Marine eukaryotic phytoplankton communities from Arctic Ocean - Fram Strait ARC3M Metagenome (SPAdes) (version 2) | ecosystem: Environmental > Aquatic > Marine > Oceanic | place: Fram...
CTTCTTTTAAACTATCTATTTCGTTTTTAGCATCTTCTCTTAAGTCTGCTTTCTCATCGGTACTTAAACCTTTCTTTGATAAATCTTTTTTTAAGTCTATTTTAATTGAAGCAATCTCTTCGTTAATATCTTCAACCCTACCGTCTAATTCTTCTTTAATACTTTCAAGAACTGCAGGTGTTGATGCAGGTGCAGGCGCATCTACAACATCTTCCTCTACCTCTACTTCAGCAGCAGGTGTAGGTGCAGACTCTGTACCGTTTATAATATCTCTAAGGTCTTGAACTTCCTGTTCTTCAGTAACAACCTCTTCAACAGGTACTACCTCTTCAGCAACAACCTCTTCAACAGGAGTCACTTCTTCAGTAACAACCTCTTCAACAGGAACTACTTCCTCAACAGTAGCCACTTCTTCAGCAACAACCTCTTCGGTTACCTCTTCTTTTCCTGTAACCCCCGCAGCATCTGTAGTATTTTCACCAAGTCTTTTAATTCTTGCTTTGTTTTTTTCTGTTGTAAAGTTTTTTGGGTCAGCCATTTTTGAATCTACAATAGCACCAACTTCAGTATCGTTATTAACTGTAAGAGAAACTTTATCTAATTGTCTCTTAGTAAGCTTCGATACCTTATCTAGAAAAACTTCTTTAGTAAATTCCTTTCCGTTAATTGCATAACTCTGTAAGCCTTCACGAATATCGCTTGCATTCTGCTGCTCTGCTATAGATAGAACACCGGTCCCAACAAGTATTGTTTGTCTGTTTAGTTCTACTAATTTTTTAGTTTCAGCGATACCACTTATCTCTTTATTAATTTGAGATATCTTTTCAGAGAAAGCAGACTTTCTATTTGGTGTAGAAGATAACTGTTCTCTTGCCGAAAGCAATTCCATTAGTCTAGCCTCCACAGTAGGGTCTGCCTGTATGTTATTAGATGTGTTAACTCCACCATCAAGACCTACACTAAGAATATTACGAGCCTCTCTTCTTAGTCCAAGGTTCTCTTGTATTCTTTGGTTTTGTTCTGTACTTATTTGACCAACCTTTAGCATATTGTTTGCCCAACTAGAAATTCTTGTGTCGCTATATTTCTCATTAGCCAAGAACTTTAAGTCCGTAAACTTATTAGCTATCTCTATATTATTTCTTGCTCTACCATCAAGGAACATATTTACTGCTGCATTAGGACCTTGGTTACCAAATCCACCAATACTTTCTGCAGCTACTTCTTTCCAATCTATCTCACCACCAACAGAATACTGTGCTGCTAGTTCTCCTAAACCTTCCATAGCAGGGTCAAAAACTAAACGTTCTGTAACTCCGAATCCTATTCTTGTACCTCTTGTAGCAAGTGCTCCTGTTTTAAAAACTCTACCTGCTAACTGCGCTGAAAACAAATCGGCAATTGCGATTGGTATACCACGCTTAAGTCCTATCTCCATTCCCTCGTCCCATACTGCCTTACTTTGTAAAGCTTCTTTTAAAGACTCAGGGTCTGTTACTTTAAATCCTTGGTTAGTTACTGCATCTAAAACTGCATTGGTATACTCCAAAGCAAATGATGTTGCTACCATTCCTGATTTAAAACCATAACCTGCTCCACCAATAGCACCTGCTCCTGTAGTTAAAACACCTCCGGGTCCTGTAACAAAACCTGATGCACCAATAAGTGCGCCTGTACCTGCACCTGCTGCAGTTGCACCACCTATCATCTTCCATCCATAAGGAAGCATTTGGCTTATAGAGTTTGCCGCCAACGACACACCTAATTCAATAGGGTCATTTTTAAAAGCACTCCAAGACTCTCTAAAGCCTCTAGCTGAATGCCATCTATATTCTGCACGACCTTGTTTGCCCGTGTCAGCATCCTGCATATATTGAATTATTGCTTTTGCTGCATCCATAGACGATGCATCACTATCAAGGTCGGTTAGTCCTAATGACATTTTTAAAATCTCATTACCAACATTACCTTGAGATGTTCCTTTAACTGCAGCGTTTGTAACTGATGACCAATTCTCAACGAACTCATCTCTTATGTTCGCATCAAACTTAGCATCAAGAAACGTAGTAGCTACCTGATATTTATCAGCAGCTTGTTCTCTTAAAGCTTTAGCCTCTACATAGTCCGTGTTTAATTGGTCTAAAGTATAAGCCTCCATCTCGTCTCTTGGAATTATAGTATACAACTTATCAGGAGTAACATTAAATCTCTGAAGACTCTCCTCGTTAAGTTTAGCTATAAAATTATTAGCAGCATTGTTTTGACTTATTGCATCACCTGTTCTTACCTGAAGACTCTTATCTATATGTAAATCAAAATCTTCTCTAACAGTCATTAAATCTGTGTCATTGACTACGGAATATAATTGGTCTTGCTCTGCGTTTAACTCTGCTATTCTATCTTCAACTGACTCATTACGTCTTACACCATTCACATAAAAGTTAGAATACTTCTCCTGTTCTTCGGGAGTTAAATCTTTCTTTTTATAATTCGCTTCTTCTAAGAAATAAAGTTCGTCTCTTATCTCTTCGTATCTATCAATATTTTTTTTGTATTCGCTATAGTTATATCCTTTATCTCTAAAGAAATCATTAGCCTCTGAATCAACTGTGTTGACATCCTTCCAAGAACCTTCAGCAAAATCTATTGCCTCTTCTTCTGTGTCAAACTCAAACACTTCACCTCTTTTTTTGGCTTCGTTAAAAGCCTCCATCCCTTTCTTTTCTGACCACCACATAGGGTCACTTCCGTATTTTTCATTCATTCCTTTTGTTGAAGGAAATAAAGTTGGATACGCTACATACTTACCGTCTACTTCTCCTGAAGCCATCAATACGGTTGACTCAGTACCGTCTTTATTTATACGAGCAGCAGAACGCATTGTTCTAGCTTTTGTTGCACGAGTTATATTGTCTTTATCTTTTTCTGAGGTAGCGACTTCTGTTGGTGTAACTGCATTAGCCTTAACATATTCTCTTAAAGCGTTTGCTTCTTTATCGTCAGAGAAAAATGTATCTAAGTCTACGTCTAAAGGTTCTGAAGAGTTTGGAGGATAGACCACCATAGCATCACCTAACCCTGTTTTTCTAAATGAAAATCCATAACGAGAATATAGGTCTGAGAAGTAACCTACTGCATCATCCTCATCTTGATTGATAGCATCACCGTTTGTTTTTTGAAGAGCAACTTCAAACTCAGGTGATTTTAATACTGCCTGTCTTTCAGCCTCATACTTTTGTTGTTGCTCTATTGCAATTTGTTCTTCCTGTAATTTTCTAGCTGCTTCAGCAGGTGCGTTTCTTTCCTCGTCTTCGGCAGTTTTAAAAGCATCTTTAAACCCTTGGTCAATAGCCTGAGTTACCGCAGCTTCTCCACCTTCAGGATACATACCTAAAGCCTTAACAGGGTTTACATATCCATCTTCATTTACATTTTGACCAACTCTCTCTGCATTAGAAGCGTTGGTAAGCATCTCTTCAAGTTCTTCTTGAGTAGGTTGGTTAATACCTGACGGCACCGAACCACCATCTTCCGATGGAGATTCCAAAATATCTTTTTTTTTTAATGGCTCTGCTTCTCCCCAAGCACTACTAAACTGTTCGCTAGTTGTGGTCTCAAATAAACCATTAGACTTACCTAATTCAAACAGTTGTCCTTGCTGACCTCCGCTTGCCATTCTAAAATCATCTATACTTGTAGCCTCTGTTATAAGACCTTGCTCTAAATATAAGTTGTATAGTTCTTGAATTTTATCCATCGGTTAAATTTTATTTTTTTTATTTGAAAATTTCGTCTCCTAGTGTCGCTCCTTTAATAAAACGAGTTGAGGGTTTATTTTTTGTGATGATTCTTTTTCCTTGTGTCTTGTTATACAAGAAGTCACCTTTTTTATCAACGGCTGCCTGTAAGTTCCTAGACCTTTGCAATAAACGTTTTATATATTTAGGAGCATCATCAGCTTGAATGTAGTTATCAGCAGCATCTAACTCAAATATCTCTACTACTTCATTGTCTTCGTTTAGAACGTGAATCTCATCATCTGTACCACCTGCATCAACAACTGTGTAGTTTTCCATACCCGGTAAGCCTGTAATAAATCCTGCTACATTAGTAAGTGTTTGGTCCTCGTTATCTACCACAAATAAATCAGGTGTAAACCCTGCAGACGTAACCTCTTCTAATGTTATTCTGTCAAACGCATCTGACTCAGACTCCTTAGTTTCAGACTCATTAAATGTAAACGCTTTAGAACGGTCATTAAATTTCCTGTTACTGTCAAGTTTATTTTTAGATAGTAAGTCAGGAATATTTTTAATTTTATTATCACTACTAAAGAAATAATTTGCATTACCCTCTACAAACTGTTCTTGACTTACGGTCTGACCGTTTTGTTTAAACGGAATTTCCTGTACAGGAAGTCCGGATTTAGCGGTATATTCAATAACAACACCCTCACCCGTTCTTGTAATAGCAGCAATTTCAGGGTTAGTTGATTTAAGATAATCTTCTGCAGTTTTAACCTCAGCATCATCTCCATACCATAGCTTCGCAATATTACCTACAACCGCTTTGTTATCTTTTTTCGCATTATCTGATTTCTCATTCGTAGCACTTTTTTCAAAGCCTGTTTTCTGAGTAGTTAATGTTTCTTCGTAATCTAAACCAATATTAATTTGAGTCTTCATAACTCTTTCAGCCTCCGCTTGTTGGTCTTCTGATAAATCAGGAACCATTCGCCCATCAACATTCTTCATTAATATAATATTACTATCTTTCTTTGCCTTTAATTCATTAGCCTTAGACCATTGTAGTTGTGTGTATGGTTCTCCTGTTATAGGGTTTACACTCTTATAGTCTAACAGTACTGAGGCTGCTGCCGTACCGCCAACACCTAGTTGACCTTTAACCCAATTATCTTGAGACTCACTAAACAAAGTAATCTCTTTTAAGTCATCAACATCTACACCTAATCTCTTAGCTTCTGCAGTTAAGTCGGCTAGGTTCATATTCTTCCAACTACCTTTTTGTTTTGCGGTAGCATCTGAAATTGTTTTAATTACTGCTGATGTATACTTCTGTCCTAGTCCTGTTATAACGGCTCTCTTATCTGCTCCTAAAGAATCTAAGTAAGTATCTGCAGCACCCATTACGTCATACTGAGTAACCGTTCCTTTAAGCCTGTTCTCTAAAGCCTGAACACTTTGTAAGTTATTCATATCAGGAACCATTGGAGCGTTAGCAGGGTCACCTGTAAAATTAGGGTCAGGAACCATCTTAGCCATAGACATAAGTCCTGAGTTAGGATTTATAACTAGCTTACTGTTTTTAAAATTTCCAAATCCCTCTAACTCTGCCATCTGCCAAGTCTGCATTGCCGAAGCACGCTCACTAGGAGGAAGGTTAGGGTCCATCATTGCCATCTTCTTGTCGTACTCAGCATTATAATTTTGAAATAAACTAAACGCTTGGTCAGTACCATCGGTTAAGTTCTGTCTCATAATGGTATACTGCCTTGGGTCTAACTGACCTGACTTTAATAGAGTAGTCTGCATTAGCATTTGCTGCTGCAAATCAGAGGCTGCGTTTAAAGCAAACTTATTTAACTCTGTGTTCTCACCAACAGGAACGTTGTTAAGTATCTTAGCATACTCACGGGAAGCATTATCTATTGCATCTTTTTTCTCTTGCCTTACACGACCTTCTTCCTTTAATGTATTTGCTAAGTTACTTGTAACCTCTGCCCAATTTATTTGGTCATCGACCTGTCTTTCAACGTACTTATATGATGTTGCCATAGTTATCTATTCGTTTATATTTCTCCCCAAGGTTTACCTGTTACAGGGTTTATTAGTACCCCGTTCCCCTCGTTTCCTTCAAGGCTTAAGCTAGGATAACTATTATAGTTTTGTAAGTATTGCTTACTCTTAAATAACATATTCGTTTGTGCAGCAGATAAGTCTTTTTTGAAGCCTCTCATTTCGCTTCGACTAAAGTTTTTTACCTTATCAAAGTCAAGGTTAGTAAATCCTTTCCCTGCAGCCTCACCCATACTACCACCTTCTACATTACCAAATTTTGCGTATTGTTCAGGAGTTAAACTCATTCCTCCTACTGCATCAATTTGTTTCTGTGTTTTTTGTTGGTATAAAGGAACAAATGCTGATACTGCTGCACCTGCAGTTTGCACCGCTTGCTGAACACCTTGCTTGGTTGCTGCTGCTGCTTTTCTTTCTGCATCTGCAGCCTTCTGTTGGTTACCTGCAACCTCTTCTAAGTCTAACGATACGTTTAAATCTCTAAGCCTAGAGTCTTCTTCTAATATTGAAGTTTCAATATTGGTAAGTTCATCACCCATCGCAACACGAGTCTGTGCTTGCGCTTGGTTTTGTGAGGCTAAAACTCTACCTGCAGTAGCTGCTCCACCCCTAGCATCTCCCTCCACACTAGCAATCATTGCCTGTGCTCCGGCTGCTAAGTTAGCATCGCTTTCTAATTCGTAACCCTCTTTCTTTATTGATTGTGCTTCTGCGTAGTTTACATCTAGTCTTGCTCTAGCCTTTTCCATTGCTGCATCAGCCTCTCTTTGTGCTGCTTCAGACAACTTACGTTGTGATGCAGCCTGAGCAAAACTTAATCCTGTTCCAATCGCACTTACGGCTACCCCTGCTATTATTCCTGACATACTTCTATATTTTTTTGTATTACATATTGGGGAAGTTCTTTAAAGTCTTCTGTGTAAACATCCTTTTCTGCTTCTTCTACCGTGGTAGCATCCGTTCTGTAAGTACAAACCCATACACAATCTTCGTGCGTGTAAGCAATTCTTTGTGTACCTATCTCAGTCTGAACAACCATTGGTGCTTTTATTCTGTTCGCTTCTCCTTTATCGTTTATAACAGACATCTCTCCACTCATAAAAAAAGAAGGATGATTAGTCTTGTGTATGTAACTTACTACTAACATTCCTTTAGGCATAAATACTTCTCTTGTATAAATACCATCTTTTATATGGTGCTTCAAAGGGAATGTTTCTTCCATCTCTTCTGTGTGATGTAGAACAACCCCCTTAGCTGAAACTATAGCTTTCTTAAATTCGTTAATTCTCTCCCATAATAAACCTGTATTTTGGTTTACATAGTCTAGGACAGATTCCGGATTACTAAGCTTTGCATCAACTATATCCATATTAGTTACAAAGATACTAATTTTAAGGGAAAGATTTCATCACTTCGCTCTCAAGTGCAAAAAGTTCAATGGCACTTGTATTTGAGTTTGTTAAAGTAACTATACCATAGTGACCTAATATCCCGTGAGACTCTGCTACAGAGTTCTTAATGTATAAGATATATTCTGTTTGACTTGGCAGCGGAACCGTAGTAGGAGTGGGTGTTACAGTTGGTATAAAAGTTGCACCGTTATTATTTATTACTAATTGGTTTATTCCTGCAGGTAAGTTTTGATTTATTGCGGTAACCTGCCCTGCTAATTGTGGGTTTGGATTTCCAAAATATACCATATCTCCAACACTTATAATGTTTCCAATATTAATTGTTACAGAAAAATCTATTGTTGTTAACGCACCTACAACAGTAACGCTAGAACTTGTAGCTAAACCATTAACCGAACGCAATGCGTAGTTGTCTAATAACGCAGGTGTTGAGCCTGAGTTTCTTATAAAAGAATAGTACGAACCTTCTTTTAACTCAAAGTAACTTTGATTAATAAAGCCTGTGTTTTGTTGGTCACTTGTTACTACTGCTCCCCAACTATCATCTCCTTCTAAATTAATTGTTTTAAATAATTTATTTTCTAAAGGTTGGTCGTTAAATACAGTCTGCAAAGTAGATGGATAATTTTGACCGTAGTAATTGTTTCTTGTCTCGTTGGTATTATGACGGTAAAGGTTACCCCCGTTAAACGTATAGAAGTAATTATTCATACCAATCATCCAATCAGGAAAATAAGAATAAAAAGATGGAAACCCTTTAGTAAGAGAATCGTATGATATCGTGTAATTTGATGTCGTTGGTACTTCTGATTGTGCCATTATTTTTATTTATAAAATTACGCAATTTGCACCGCTGCATTCTGCTATTGATGTTACTATATTATTTGACAATGTCATCACTCTAAATATACCTGTAGCAGTATCAGTAGACGTTGCTGCATAAGCATAGAAACCATCTGATAAAGCAGGTAGACTTACCTCATCTCCAATAGTTATGTTAGCATAAGAGTTATTACTTTGCATACTTTTCTGTGTAGGTATTGTGTAATTAGTTGTACAGAAATCAGTACAAGTTGTTCTCATTGTACTTATAAAAAAAGAATTAGTTGTACAAGTTCCTGTATTAATAACAACTCCATTCTGTGTTTCAATTGTAGATGTACCACCTACTCTATACCAACCATCGGCTGCAGGAAACTGTCCGTTATTGTCACTAAATATCCAATCGTGTAATGCAGGATTACCTGCAGTACCTGTTACAGGGACATTAAAAAATGTTCCGTTATTACTAAGTCCACACGCTTCAGTAGAAGCAGCAGAGGTAGTGGTATTTGTCTGAAAGCTTGTTAGCTTAACAGGACAATCAACTGCAATATTAAAAGCCGTTCCTGAACAAGGACCAATGAAACTAAAATTAACAGTTGAAGGACTTGCAGTAGGCTTTGGTATAACCGCAACACAATTTCCCGGAGCAGCACTACTTAACGATACGTCACCTGCTGCAACTGTAACACTTTGTGTGTTTCCCGTTCCTGTAAATCCTGTTCCATTAATATATGAAAACTCATTAAGAGTATATGTAGAACCTGATATTCCACAATCACTTGCAGTAGCACCAACATAAGTGTGGTTTGTAGCTACTGTAGAAGCGTGGTATCCATCAATTGGAGAACTTAATTTATTATAAGTAATTCCACCATACATAGCTTTAAATCCATCAGGTACACTTTGTGGATTAAATCTAACTACAATTGCACCTGTATCAGAAGATGTTCCACCTGCATCCAAATCAAGTAAGTAAACACCCTGACTTGCACTTGCCGAAAGTGTACCTCCACAAGCAACTCCGCAACTCCCACAAATCTGTGCTGCTAATAAAAGACCACTAACTTGCTCTCGTGATATTGTGCCATCAGAATAAAATCCATCTGCAGCAGGTGTTGTTAAACCTTGGTCTGTAAAAACTGCTTGCGAGTTTAATAATGTTGTTCCGTCTAAATAAAATATTGCCATCTTTGTTTTTTGTTTTTATTAAAAAGGACAGTCACCTGAATTTACTAAATTAGGTGCTCCTACTACCGTGCCCTCTTCAGCACAGAAATCATTTGAATCATATCCACTTGCTCCACCTACAGAATCGGTTCTAGCTATACCATCACAATCTGTGTATGTGTATGTAATTCCTGAACCACTTGTTGTTGATGTTGTGTATAAGACACAGTTAGTTGGACTAACTCCACAATGTACTGTATCACCACAAACCCTTGAGACTGCAGAAAACAATGTAGCGTTTGGAGTTGTTCCAATACTAATTATCTCCCCACAATTAATAATAGTTCCTTGGTTTGCTCCAAGTCCTGTTTTATATTGAACAACATCTTGAAGTGAGAACACTCCGTAAGTATCTTCAACTGTCCAATTTAGTCCTGTCTCACAGTCTTCTAATACATAAATATTATTAGGTGTTGAACCCGTACAACCACAACACGCTAAAACTGCAGTAGTTCCAAAACATAAATCTAATGCAGTAGAAGTTCTTGTGTCCCATACTAAATATAAATACTGTCCACTACTAGGCATAATAAAGTCTGCGCTAAATGCAGAGTTCCCATTTGTAGGAGCAACGTTAGGAGTTGCAGTAGTTACTAAAGCTAATAACGAAGCTATATCTGCAGCATTATTATTATAAAGAGTATTACTTCTTAAGTACTGAAAAGTATCTTCAAGAATATTAAAGTCAAAGGTATCATTGTTTATCTTGTTTGATAACATTTCTACAACCGCACCGTTAGTTGGTATAACCCCACCACCTTGTGGACCTACTATAGTTTCAAATAAAGAAACAACAGGATAATTACCTGATGCAAAAATAACTTGTTCTTGATGTAAAGGCGAAACAAATGCTCCGTCAACCCATCTATACTCATCGTGTATTTGTAAACCTGTCTCAACCGCACTTGATAAGTGGATTAATTTAATAGTAATAATATCTCCAACAGGACAATTTACTGTAGTAGTTATATTAACTGTTCCTGTAGTTGTAATTAGTAACTGTAAATCTTGCTCTATAACCAAGTTTTTATTTACAGAAAGTGTTCCTCCTGAAGTTACAGGTCCTGTTGTTACAGTAACTCCATTGTATACTGCAGAAATAGTAACAGTTGCTCCTGATGATATTGAGTTAACAGTAAAATTAATATCAGAAGTACCAACTAGGTTACCTACATCAAAGTTTTCCGTATATGATTTAGTATTTGTAACACTTATTGTTTTTGAAACACCACATTGTATTGGAATTTCTTCTGCCGGTAATTCAATTGTATTGTTAGATAGAACATACTCATTCATATAAGGGTCATAACCACCTAGCTTTTGAGTAGTAAAATTAACTTGAAATAAATCCCTAAACCAAGGTCTCATTCCTTGATTTGAAATAACTTCTAGCCTATCTTGCTGACCTCCTGCTCCTAGTAACTTTACAACCACACCTCTTTTGGCATCTGTAAAAAACTTTTCAGCACCGTAAATAGAAAAACTTTCAGGATTGTGACTAATACCATACTCTTCTATTCTTGCAATCTGAGTTCCTAAAACTTGTGGAACAGATGTCAAAGAACTTCCTCCCCCTGCATCAGAAAGTAAATTCTTTCCTGATAAAACATAAGATATCTTGTCTTCTTGTAAAACTAATATATCAGTCTCTCTAGCCTGCATTTTCATAATAGGACCAAACGATTGCTCGCAAGCCTTAAAGTTCAACAGACCTGCGTTAAATTCGTTTAGCTTATTGATGTTAGACTCTTCGTTATACACACCACTATAAGTAATGTCTGAAAATCTAACTACCGCTTCGTACTCCTGTGCGTTTGTTGTTGTAGCACGATTACCCATTACCATAGTTTTACCTATGATTGAGTCATTAATTTTATAACTCTCAACTCCGTTACCAAATGTAAAACAGTTCTCAAAAGCAGTTTGAATAATAGCAGGTGTGTTGCTTGAAAAAACTTGGTTTTGAATATTACCTCTATGCTCACCATTACTCTGATTAATACTATATGATTCTGATGACTCAAACCATAAATCAGGTACTGTATCTGCAGGTGTAGATTCAAAAACTAATAATCCGTTTGCACGAACAACTACAATTTCAACCTCTAGCCTAGTTTTTTTATTACCACCACTATATCCTTCACTACTTTTTACACCAAAACAAGTTCTACCTGTACTTGTGTCAAAGTTGGTATACACATTACTTACGTTACAGGGTCTGTTACTTACGTCTTGAGTTGTTGCTGAGTAGTTAGGTCCGTCTACATCTGTACCTGCATCGTTTGCTTGTACTTCTAAAACTTGTGAAATATTATTGCCATCAAACCAAGCTTTGAAATTTGTATAATCTTGAGGCACAATAAAATCAGACTCTACTATCCATTCTTTTCGTGGTACGTTACCTAGAAATGCACTCTCATTTCCCTTTCTAATATTAGATATTCTAATAGAAATTCTTGAGCCTGAAGGTATAGTATAATCAATATAAGTTCCCGGTACTGCTGCACTTTCAACATCCACAGGATATCTAACAGTTCTACAACCACCACCTGAGTCAGTTATTTCACCATAGTCAATAACAGGATTGTCTCCAACTACTGTGCTGAAATTGTTTGCCTGTAATTTCATATAAACCCCTGAAGGAATCTGTATCTCATTACCCCCTTCATCTAAAGGTAAATCATCACCGAGAAAGTTCTTAAGTTGTGCTTTCTTTTCTAGTACCGTAGTAAAAGTACAGTTTGGTCTAGGACCATTGGTATCAGCTTTTACAATCATCTCATCACCCTCTTGTATTTTTTGAGAGTTTTGTCCATCAAGTAAAAAGTAATCTGCTCCTGAAGCAGGGTCTCTAAAAAAGAATTGACTATAGATAGTATTGAACTCCGCTTTGTCAGCTTTTATACAGAACTTATATCTAGTTGCCCACTCAGGTGCAATCTGTGTTGTTGGTATTGTTACATTAATTTTATTCTGTGTACTTGAAGCAGAACAGGGAATGTGAGCCGTGTTATTTAAACTAACTAATGCAGTTGTTGAACGAAGAAATTCATCCATATAAATTATACCAATCTCATACCCTCTGTTACTATGTAAGCTAGACGGGTTTCCAATATCTTGAAAAACAATATCTACAATATTAATTGCATAATACTCAAACACATTATTGACAGGAGTAACAAGGTCATCAACATATCTTACTGCAGGTAACTGCAATGAAAATATATTTGAAGATGGACTTGCAAAAATTGCAATTGGTTGTGCTGCTCCACTTATACCACTCTCATATTTAAAGAATCCACTTAGTTCATTTGGAACCTGACAGTTAAATAAGTCCGTAAGACTTGTTCCTGCACACGCTGCTTGCGGAGCAAGTATCTGTCCAACAACCCCTATTTTTTCTGCGAAATCAGTTGATGTTGCTAAGTCATAAACAGTAGCAAAATCTTGTAGAAGTATGTATGTAAAATCTATTGTTGTTTCTTGAGTTGTGTCTGTTGGTGTTGGCGGTCCACTTGTAAATTGTGAATGCTCAAACCTTATAAGAATATTTAGTGATGCTCCCTGTATTAAATTTTGGTCTGTTAGGTCAATATCCACGATAGAATCAGTAATGTTTACGTTACCATCCCAAGTATAATCACCGCTATCCAAGACTGCCTCGATTGACTCACGACCAATTATTTTATTAGTAACCGTTAAGCCATACTCTAATTTTGTTTTAACCTTATCACGAACTAAATCATACCCCTCTAAATAATTACCATACATAACTCTGTTACCCATCATAGTTTGAGCCTGAGCAAGTAACGGTACGTTATCATTTAATCTTAATATTTCAGAATCAGCTAGTATTGTAAATATTTTACTATTAGTAAAAGTGTATATGTAGTTAGTGTTATCTGATAAACCCTGCTCTACTTTATCTAGCTTTTCAATAACTTTAATTATAGAAGAATTCATATCCTTAAATAATAAATCTACACCGATAACTAAAGGTCCACCTGAATTGTATGTGACATCACACATATTTGCAGAGTTTAACATACCGCTATTTAAAGCAGTAGTTGGGTCATACCTAAATGTATTAGGAATAAACGCAGGTCCTGAAAACTGTGAAGTAGCTGAATACTGCCCATCCGCATACTTATATCTATATGCAAAAGAAATCATTCTATCTTCTAGAAAATTATCTTGACTAGAAGTAGCAATAGGTTTTATTGTTGGTGAAGTTATAGGTGGTTTTTTTATAACAAGCAAAGACTCTGCAGACAAAACATCAACACCTGAAGCAGGATTAGGATAATTTGTAGTTACATTTATTTGTCTTGGCTGATTATAATTATCTGTCCAAAAAAGCAAGTCCTCTACCTTATTAACTCCTGTAATTAAAAACTGTGAGTCAAAGTTCAATACTGTTTTAGTAGCATCTAAAGGGTCACCTACACTAATTACGTGATAGGTAAGTATTTCTAAATTGGTATTAAAAGAAACCACTAAGTCTACAATACCTGCAGGCGCACCTGTTCCTGTAAAACTTGGGTCATTAACAAACCAATACAATGTTTCTTCAGCACCATCCTCAAAGGCTCCTATACATCTTGCTCCGTTACTTAAGCTTTGGTCTAGAAATCTAAGGTCTGTTAATACCGTATTACCTTTAGAGTTCTCTATTGCGCCTATTTCAGAGCCTTCTGATGAACCCATTCTAACATTTAATGCATCGATGTATTCCCCGTTTGGAACGAGTCTCTCATCAACCATTTTGTTCATTTTACCTGCGGTAAAGTTTCTAGTTATATTTGCCATATTTTATTTTATCCACTTATCTCTGCCTCTAAGATTTTGTAATAATCTTCCGGGATGTATATTACTGATTCTGATTTTAGCATTTCTTAAAAGAGCCGTTTTCTTTTTCTTAACCCTAGCTACAATATATTCTTGAACTCCAACTTTAGAGCCAAGTACTGCGTACTCAATGTATGCATAAATAAACTCCTCAAACATTTTGTTTACAGTAACCGAACTGTCATCCCCATTTTCCATTCCATCAGAAACATATTCTAAAACACATAGTTCACCTGACATTCCTGAACTAAAGTTAATAACACCACCTTTAGGATTAATCTTAAAGGTAGGATTGATATTAGCCGTTTCAGTATTTAAACCAAACCTAGCACCAATACCATATTGGAAATACCAATTGCCATCTACGTTCCATCCTTCTCTTCCGTTCATTACAGAACCTTGGTTAAGATAGATAGATTGTGCGCCTCCAAAAATTCTTTCAGTATCTAGTGTACTGAACTCAGGCTTTAAAGCTGCTCCATATTGGTCAAATAAAATATTGTAATTATTGTCTTGTAAGTAAGCTTGACTCCAATTAGTTTGAATGTTCTCTGAAAGAGGATACATTAATCCATCTCTATACTGAGATACTCTTACCCAATTAACATAATCAGATGGTAGTACAAATCTTAATGTATCAGAAACTTCTAATTCTAAAATTTTAATTTCTTTAAACGCATCATAATTTAATTCTTGAATTGCTCTCTTAGCGTGAAACAATATTTTAAATCGTTCTTCGTTGTTTACAAGACTGTGGTTTCCTGCATACATTAACATAAAATTGTTAACAATGTCTTCTAAAGATACATACTGATATGACCCCCAATTAGCATCTGTAGGGTCTACTCCTCCATTTTCGTAATACTGATACTGTGTTATATATGCCATAATCTATTTTTCTGATTGTTCTGATTGTTGTTCTTCGGCTCCTGCAAACTGAACTGCTTGTATCTCTCTAATACTCATACCTGCGTACTGAAGTATTTTCATAATTAAATTAACCTCATCATCATTTGGTAATTCAAAATCTTGATAATCTACGGCTCCTTCATCAAATGCAGGCTCTCCGTTTGTTAAATCAACATATGTCCATTTAGGAACAAAAGGAAATCTAATATACTGTGAAACCAACTGCCCAATTCCGTCAACTGTGTTAGGATAAATTTGCGCAAAATCCCCGTTCTGTGTGAATGCAGGGTATGTAAGATTTGGTTTAGTTAAAACAGAATTGTTTAACATAGTAATTTTACTATGAGTTACTTTTTCTGCTTCCTTAATATTGTTTGCAGAATAAATGTTATAAGTTTTACCAATAGCATTCCAAACAATTGCACCTGATGTAGGCGCAACAATTAATTCTGTTGCACTTGTTACTGTAGTTATAATAGTGTTATATGTTATACCACCTGTTACTGTAGAAACAATATCACCCACCACTACACCATCATTAATAAAATCTGCGGTAGCATCCTCAACTAAAACACCCCCACCATTTGTTGCGGTAGTAGTCCCTTCTGCTAGTTCTTTATTATATACTAAGTTCTTATTTATTAAATAATAATCATTGCTAGTAGTTGTTAATGATGGAAGGAAATACAAACTACCTCCTGCATTTAATAAAGGTAACTGAACAGAAAAGGTATCAATAACCTCTTCTAATCCTTTTGTTATATCAGCATATCCTGTTCCTGATTGCCTTGCATTTTCTTTCGATATCTGATAGTTGTATGAGTAAAAATAATTCTCAAACAAATCTAACTGAGCCTGCTTTGCAAACAGGTTAAAGTCAGAAGGTGAGATATAACCGTAGTTATTTTTATTCAGAACTGACATTACCGTTTGTCTAACTGAGTTTATCATCTGTATTCTTTTGTACAAAGATAAACAAAATAAAAAGACCCCTTCAAAAATGAAGAGGTCTCTAAATAATTAAAAAGATTTTTTAATTAAGCAATAGTAAGTCCTGTTACTGCTTGACCAATTGGTAATTGTACAGGTGAAACTGCTTTCATCCAATTAGTTTGTGCTGCAACAATAAGTGCTGCATTGATAGCATCACCCATAGCAACTGTAAATCCTGTTCCTACTAATGTGTAGGTTGATGCGTTGTCTACAGAATGAATGATAACAGAAAGACCGTCTCCTGCTATTACTCCTACTACTAAACCGCTTCCAACTGCAAGTTGTACCGGTTCGAAATCTTCTACTGCAAATTGTAAATACTTGTTCATAATCGTTAATTTTTAAAAGTTAGTAAAAAACACCATCTTCGTGATAGTGACTATCTTACAAAGATAATATAATTATTATAAGCTTTCAAGGTATTTTAATACCTCTAATCCATCGTCAGACTTTAAATGTGAGACTACTAAGTCCATACCATTTTGTCCGTAAGGTACATTAAGCATTTTGGTTTTGTTTGTTGATGTGCTAAACCATACCTCTTTATTACTTTTTCTAAACGATAAAAGACCTTTGTCAAAAAACTGTTGAACAGTTGCTTGTATTTTTAATTCAGGGTCATTAATAACATCCATAAAGTCTGAAGGATAATTTTTAGCATACACTAAAACATCTCTCTTTAATTCTGCAGTTGAAACTTTAGAGGTGTCTTTATTAAATAAGACTCTACATACAGTTTCTAATTGGTCTATTGATAATGACTTAGCTTCTACTAGCGCATCAGCTTCTATCATTAACATCTCTACCTCTGCTTCTGCATCTAAAGCTGCATTAACTTCAGCAAACTTCTTTCCGCTTAAAGGGTGATAGTGTAAAAATTCTTGAAGTATTTGATTTTCTTTTGCAACGTGTAAAAATCCGTCTTCAAAAATAATAGGTGTCAACAAAGCATTGCCATCTTGTTCATCTTCGAAAGGACTTTTTTGATTACTTGCATATCTCAAAGAACGATTGATACCGGTCTCTTCATCGAAGTGCATTAAAGGAAATCTTTTACTGTTTCTTGTTGGTAACATAAAGGCTAACGGAGCCACCGCTTGTGTCAAACGATATTGTTTGTCCACATAAACTTTCTTTTTTGTTTTCATTATAATAGAATTAGATTAAAATTTAAAATTAAAAAAAAGGGAGGAGCGAACCCCTCCCTTTAGTATTTACTTCTTATTGGTTGAATAAGAAGAAGTTGTTAGCACCTAAAGTACATACTGCTCTTTCAGATAAGAAGTGAACCTCCATAGCATCTAAGCTAGAAGTCTCTGCTCCACCTGCTGAACCTGTAATCCAAGTCTTGTAACGTCTGTCTTCTGTTTCAGAAGCACGGTAACGAACGTGCAAGAAAGGACGTTTAGCGTTCTTCCCTAAGATTTGGTCATATACAGAAGTAGAACCTGCAGGAACTAAAAGTCCATTAACTCTACCTGAACCTGCTGCAGTTGGTAAACCACCACGCATTGTTGGGTCATTTAGGTATTTCCAATCAGACTTGTAGAAATCATAACCTCTACGGAATCCTGTGAAACCTAAGTTCAAAGCCATATCTTTCTCATTGTCAAAAAGACCATAAGAAACACCACCTGCTGCATTAGATGATTGTTGAGATAACATATCGTCAATGTCGAAAGAGAAATCTCTATCTACAAATACAACGTTTTCTTCAATAGCACCTTGCTTATCAAGTCTAGAGATAATTGAATCCCACTCTGCAAGAGTTGTTGGATTACCTGCTCCCCATACGTTTCCTCTGTTCTCTACAACGTAGAAAATACCATCAGAACCTTTGTTACCTACATCACCTGTAGTAGCAATTGCTCCTGAAGCTGCTTCAGCAGGAACTGCTTCAATCATTGCAGTCTCAAGATAATCGTCAAAACGTAGACGAGTCTCGTGCTCTGATTTCAAGTACCATAGGTATCCGTTTGCTCCATTTTCAGTAGTTACTTCTACCCATCCGATTTGTGCCATATCAGAACCTGATACTGCATACTTATCTTTGATGATGATAGGAGAATTCTCGAAGATGAAATCATCAGCTTCTAATGAACCTGCCATTCCTTCTGTTCCTTTACGGAATTCAGAACCATAGATGAACAAAGAATAAACTTGTGCAGCTACAGTAGTTAAACCACCTGCGTTATAAAATGCAACAGAGATAACTCTTGTAGCATAATCTACTGCAGTTACGATAGCTTTAACACTACCTGCTCCTGCGTTGTCAGAAATCATTACTGTTTGTCCAACACGAACTGCGATAGAACCTGATTCTGCATTAACAAATGCAGGGTTCAATACATCGTTTATTGTAAAGTCAGCAACATCTACATTTGCAGCTACTGCAGTTGTACAGTTAGTGTACTTGGTATGTAATCGTCCTTGTTCTGCCCATTTAATAAGGTCAGAGTTTGATGGCATTTCAGCACCAACCATTCTTAAGAAAGAAGAGATAGTTCTGTTTCCATAACGTTCGAATTCTTTTTCGTAAGTATCAGGAAGATACTGATTTAAGAAATCGAAGTTTGTAATATAGTTTGAACGTACAGGTACTCTTTGAGCACTTGGTTGTAAGTCAAAACCGGGTATATTTGATACACTCATTTTTTGTTTTTTTTAAAATTATTAATTATTTTCTTTTACTCCTAATCTTTAACCCTCTACCGTGGTCGGGAGTTACAGATTTAATTTGCATACCACCTTTAGTAGACGAAGTTTCAGGAGCAGACCGTGTAGTCATATTCACATTTTTCATTTTTCTCATTGATTCATCGGCTGCAGCAGACTTACCTTGTTCGAAAAAAAACTTCGCAAACCTATCAGGTTGCATTGCCATTGCTAATGACTTGTGATATCCTGCAGCATCTTTTAAAGTTCCGTCTTCTCCTTGATATTTATTGCTAAATTCTACAGGGTTAGAATGAATCTTTTTTAGTTCCGCAGCATCACCGGGAGAAAACAAAATTTTGTTGCCATCTAATTCGAACTCAAAACCTTTGAACTCGTCAAACACATCACTTGTTTTTTGTAGATAAACCTCTCTATTTCTTTTGAGTCTATCACTTTCCGTCTTCGCATTGTTAACATATTGGTTATACTCCTCATTTTCTTTTGCTTTTTCAGAATCAGAAGCACCCCTAGACTCTAGAGGGACTTTATACATTTCCTGTTGTTCAGCAAAATAATCTTTGGCTTTCGCAATAATCTTTTTCTTTGCTAGTTTAATCTTTCTGATTTGCTTATCGTCATCTAAGTCTTCATCGAAAGAATACTCTTCCATTAAGTCTTGTATGTCATCAGCATCCAACCCTTTTTCGGTTGCAGATAGATAATCAACTAACAATTTATCAGGTTCTACTTCATCATAATCCTTCTGTAATTCATAGAAGTCATTGATTCCACGACCTGTGTCTTTTTTATATTTAAGATATTTGGATACATCTTCGGGTAGCGGTTCATTGTCTGCCCTAGTTTGATTAAACTCATCTAATGAGGTTATCTCTTTTCCATATCTTTTTCCAATAAATTTAAGAACGTCATCCTCACTTACTTCTGAAGATGTAATTTCTTTATCTTGTTCAACTACCGGAGTCTCCTCAGCAGTAGTTGTATTTGTTGTGTCTGAAAGTGTTACAGTATTATCTGTGCTATTTGATTCACCAACATCTGTAAACGACTCTTCGTGCTTGGTTAATAGTTCTTGTTCAATTTGTTGAGAAGATTTTTCTTCCACCGCCTCAACCGCTTTTACTTTAAATTCCATATTATATTTAGATTAGATTTATATTTTATACAAAGTTACACTAAAAATATTAATGATTTAGACGATTATCTTGGATTGAATTCCGCTAGGTCAAACCCATCTAAACTATCCTCGTTAGATTCAAATTTCTGTGGAGGTAAATTATTTCTACGTTGATTTATTAATCTACTTTGTTCGGTATTTTGTTGAGAAATTCTTCCTGACTTCGCATCTTCTCTTTGGTCTTCTCTACTTTGTAATTGTTTTGCATCCATCTCCCTAAGCTGCATATTCAAATTAAATTCTTCTTGCATCAATTGAGATTTTAACATAGCCTCTTGCTTCATCTTTTCAATTTCAAAAGAAATATCACCTTGTCTATATTGCAACTTAGCTTGTGTTTCCATTTGAAGTTGTTGCTGATTAGCCTGTGCTTTAGCAGCGATTGCAGCCTGTTGTGCTTCTGCTTGTGCTTGTTGCTGCTGCATAGCCATCTTCTCTTCTTTCTCTTGCTTTCCAACTCTCTTCATTTTAAGAAGTTGATTAGCTAACTTAATATTCTTAAGTTCTCTAATGTCTATTGCATCTTCAAGATTAATATCTCCTTTAGATAAAGCCATCTGAATGTTCTGTTCAAGTTGTGCTCTTTGTTCTTCGTCAGGTGATAGTTCAATAAAGATTCCAAAGTCATATATGTATAGTTCATTAATATCTCCTAAAATAGATACGTTGTATTTACCTATTTGATTTATGAACTCTTCTTTAAAATCAGAGTATTGTAAAATATCAGCAACCCTATAGGTAATAGCTTCAGCTAAACTTCTATAGATATATAAACTTGAATCAAGAATATGTCTTGTTGCTACATTTGAATTTAATGCTGCCATCTTTTGTAAACCAACTAATGAATTAGCATCAGGCATACTAGCATCTCGTGCTTCATTTAATCCTGTAACTGTTCTAATTTGGTTTAAGTAATGGTTGTAATTTGTTAATAGCATCTGAGTTTTAGAAGCACCCGATGAGGACTGAAGTTCTTTAATTGGAACCTTAGCTTGATTATAATCTCCATCCTGAGTATAACTTCTACCAATAACACTACCTGTTTGAAAATACATTCTTAATGCATCTTCAGGATTATATGCGTTACCCGTACCTAAGTCAACTTCATTAAGACCATCTGCATCTATAAAAACACCATCAGGTACAACTCTTGCTATTACTTGTTGTAACTTCAAGTGAGTAATCTGAATTAAATCTGCAAAAGGTATCATCCGTCTAACTAAAGATTCAATAGCACCTTTATACATTCTTGGTGCTGCTGCCACATAGTTAGGTATTGCATATTGTGATGCTGATTGTGGTCTTACCATATTTTCCATCATCTTCCATTGAAGCATAATGTTGGTTCCCATAACCATAATACCTTCGTACCAAACATCAATAGTCTTTTCAACCTTTTCAAAGTTTCCTTCTTCTTGCATTTCTGCAGGTGGGTTAAAAGAATCATCTTTCTCTACCATTTTTACGTTACCGTTGTCCTGAGTTTTTCTTTTATAAACAACTTTCTTAGTTGTCTTATAATTGAAATACATTAAGGTTGCGGTATCTCTATAGAAGATATCATTCTGCTGCATCTGTGCAGTATTATAATAATCATACCAACTCTGTGCTGATTGAGATATTTCTTCTAAGTCTTCAGTAGTTAATGATTGGTCTATCTTTAGTAATTCTGTAAGAGGAACTGTTTTAATTTCTCCCCAATAAAAACAATCTTTAAAGTTTGGGTCTTCGGTATAACTGTACACCACATTTGCAGGGTCTACATAATTAATTTTTACACCATCTCCCATTAAGAATTCGTGCTTTGCCATTGCAATACCCAAGACAGTCATATCATAATCTAATCGCTTACGAATGTCATCATATTTATTAGCCTCAAACAAAGTACTAATAGCCTCTTCCTCTGCAATCTCAATTGCAGGTTTGTAGTTAAGTTGCATATACAACTTAAGTTCTTCATCTGTATTAGGTAAATCTTCAGGTGTAACTGTAAAGGGATTTACTCCTGTTTTCTGTTGTATAGTTTCAAGTAAAGGTTTAGCGACCATTTGTCCCTCAACCATTTGTTGATATTTGCTTCTCTTAGATTGAGACATTGCATCCTGTGCAAAAGCTTTTGGAACAAACTCTCGTCCTTGCATACCGTTAACTACGATATCCACAAACTTAGGGAGTACAGGAACAGGAGTCCAATCTAAATTTAGATAAGATAAATCTCCGTCTACTGCTAATTCGTTTTTGTATTTTCCTACAGACTGCTCTCCCCTTGCGTATAAACGCAACCTGTGAAAGTCTGCCGATTGATTGTAAAACCTACAACTCCCACTATCTTTTTTGAACCACTCATATTGAATGGCTTGCCCGATTTGTAAACCGAACTCTTCAGTAGCTTTCTCACTATCTGAAACAAATTGACTAGGGAAACCTGCAGATTGTATGTTTATGTCTACTTTCTTCATCTAATGATTTCGCTTTGTGTACCCTTGTTACTATACCTCGCAAAGTTAACCTTTATTTTTGTAACTTTTTTCTGAGGTGTATAGAGGTGTTTTTGTGTTGCCATTATCGCTAAACCTGATGATATACTAGCATCAAACTTAGTTCTATTATTAATATCAAACTTTGCCCAATCTTCTAAAGTTCTTGTGAAAACACAATCACCCATTTCTTCTTCAGACTTAAAACCAATATGTTCATCTATGTAAGATTCAATTGCCGAAGCGTGTGCCTGCTTAACATCCTCACTTGAGTTTGGCATTCCTCCTAATTCTCTTTCAGTTTTAGAAAGTTTTGTATAATGTTTATCAGGTCTATTCATACAGAATCCTCGATACCCTCTATTCTTAAAATGATAAAGTAATCTAGGTTTGTTATTCTCTATTAATATAGGCATTCCATAAAAAACACAAGCCTTTAAAACATCTTCAAAAAATATTTCAGCAGTCTGTGGTCTTGCAATGTACTCCAAGAAAAACTCATTAATCGGAGCGTTGTCCATATGAAACTGTGTCTTACCGTGTAATGCTCCATTAGAACCACCACCACCAACAACTCCTGATATATCATAACTATCGCAACCAAATGCTCCTATATGTTTATTACCGGGATGTTTAATCCCATTCTTATTATCAATTCTATTTTGCATTCCCTTCTCAGGAGTCCAAGATACATAAAATCTACCTCTAGTATCAGGAGTGAAAATAACCTCAGTATCTTTTATACCGTTCTTCCAACTAAAACTACCACGAGTACGATGATGGTCCATTATAATAGAATCGTTATAATCTATTTGCTGATATATCTTTGTTAAATTAAATATTGATTGCTTACTTTCATCTCTAAATGCGTGAGATTCTGTTCTAGGAAACTGTCTGTAAAATTCGTTTAATGCATCTGCATCATTCTTTAAGGAGTCTACTTCATCTTGCCAATAATTAATAGCACCCTTATGTATCATTTCATCATCAATTCCCAAAACAGGAACACTTGGTGTATGAAAAACAGGCATACCGAATCTATCAATAAACCCTTCCATATTCCATTCCATAGGGATGAAAAGTGAATATAACCCGCTTTTAGTTTGACCATTTGCATTCCTATCAAAGACATTAGAATCTTCATATAACTTTTTAAAGTTATCTCCACCCTTATTTAAAGCGTTAGAGGTTGAACCCATCATACATTTACCTATGATTTTAGAACCTAATCTTAAACAAGTTTTAGTTACTCGCCAATTATTTAAAATGTTATTAGGCTTAATCCACTTCCCACTTTCATCGTGAATTAATAATAATAATTTTTCACCATCATAACTGTTATCGTCTGTGTTCTTCCAATCTATTGTAGTATCTAATCCATATAACTCATCGTCATTAGAATCAAACATATTTTTTTTAGTAATCTTAGATGCAGGTATTCTGAATGCTAATTCAGTTTTAGGTTTATCCATACCATCCTGAATAGGTTTGAAAAAGAATGGATAGTTATTTGTAATAGGAACAACCTTATCGGTAAACATTTTTTTTGCATCAGAACCTGTCTTAGATAAAATACCTATTCTTGCATCTTTGGATATTGTGCCTGTGTTTGCACACTCTTCGCTACCCATATAAGAAAAACCTGAACGTCTAATCTTTAGGTAGTCCATTCCAAAACTTCTCTTATCAGCTTTACAAGCTTCCCAAAACAAATACAATATTCTGTTTGCTTCTCTAAAATCAGGATAACCAACATCTATTTTAGTCCATTGAAGATACATATAATGAGAACCTGTAACATAAGTTTTAACTCCATTAGAATAAAACCAATGTCCTTTTTCTCTTTTTACAAATTCATCTTCGACATAATCTACCCATTGATTTTTAAATTCAGTAGCCATATCATTCCATTGGAATATAGATTGAATTTTAGATAAAGGTTTTGGAATATCTTTTCGTTCCCAATATTGCTTAGGACTAGACTTATCTCTTTTAAAACAATCTTTAGGAGTTGCAGGTAATCCAATTCTAAGTCCTTGTATAGAAACAACATCACCAAGTGTACCATCTTTAGATATAACAATAATATCATATTTCTCACTCAACCCATACTCCCACGACCTAGCTTTGTTCTTAGTTGTTAGAACATTTTTAGGCACAACATCACTAAGTAATGTGTATAGATTATTTTGAGTTTCTTTCTGCAAATCCTTGTTTAGTATCAGTTCTGTTTGGTCCTTTATCTATAGCATCTAGTGCTTCTTTTTCTGATTCAATTCTATTTAAAATTTCAAACGCATCAAAGATTGCTAACTTCTTAGTAGCTGCTGCATTCTTTAATCTATCCGCAGATATATCATCTTCAGGGTCGTGCTTAATAATCGCTTCCTTCGAGACCTTTATCAGTTGTTCCACCGCCTTGTAACCTGCTTCTATTATTTTTAATTTTATTTCTTTTGAATTCATTCTTAATCCGTTTGGTTTTTTTTATTGGAAGTTCTTGGTAATCTTCCCCGTCCATCCAATCCCATTCCCGACTCATAACTTAATAGTAATTTGATGGTCAAAAATTCTATAAAGAACTTCACCATCTACATTAAATTCATATTCACTTTCAGGTTGAAAAGAAATTCTATCTCCTTTACTAACACCCTTACTAATTAAATATTTATTAGGAAACTTAACTAAGCCAACTAATGGCTCGTTAGAAATAGGCTTATAAATATACGAATCTTCAACATCAACAGGAGCAACAAAACAATTCTTGTCGTGTGCGTTCCACCCGTCTTTATTTTTATACATATAAAACTGCTCGTCCTCTACAAAAAATAAATTGTCTTTGAAAAAACTTCTACCACTTACTTGTTTTCCTTTCATATTATTATAATACTTGAAAACATTATGGTGTACCAATAAAGTATTACCCACCTCTATAGGACCTTTGTATCCTAATGGTAGTGATATTACTTCAGCTTCTCGGTTTGAATATTTGTGGTCTTCTTGGGAGGTACTGACAATAAACTCAATACCCCCTATCTCCTTGGTGTTATTATATCTCTTACCCTTTACAGGTTTAACAATAAACGCAAATGGTGATTTCATAACTTAGTTTATGAGCCACAACCAATACAATCAATAGACGAATCAGTTGGCTTGACTCCATTTAATTTCATTTCAATATTATGAATCTCATCGGCAATAGTCATTTGCTCAATGAAATCATTAGTCTTAGATTTTTTAATCTTAAGAACATCTATAGATGCAATCATCTCTTCGTTAGTCATACTAGAAATTTATATTATACTCTATAGAAATAGGCATAGTAGAATTAAATTCTTTCCATAATAATATTTCATCCTTTTGTTGAATGTAAATACAGACAGAATCTCTCTCCTTTCTTATTAAATGAATATGAAAGTTTCCATTTAAGATGTCTTGACCTACGAGGTAATGCATAGCACCCGACTTGTAATCAGGACCTACAGAAATTTTTCTTATATCCATTTTGTTTTTTTATTATACGATAGCTACCGTACTAAGAGTTCCGGAATTACTAACTACTAATTGATAAACACTTCCGTTGGGTGAAGTAAGTTGTACACTTGTTGCTGCAGGAGCCAAATCAAGAATATCACCAATAGTATAGTTCATTGTAATGTCTTCATTATCAACGTCTGTTCCTATTAGCTTATCACTTATTGTTGGTGTTGCATCAATTGGGTACTTCCTTATTCTTGCCATTACTTAATTTTTTCTAGTTTAGGTTCTTTTGCTTTTTCAGATACCTCTCCTGTCTTTACATCAATCTGTGCATCTGCTCCATATACTTTAGCTAAGTCTTTTTCAACTATCATATAGTCAGCCTTTAGCTTATTTATATTTTCAATTACAGTTGTTTTTGATAATTCAATATCTCCTAATTGCATTTTTAACTGATTAAATGCATTCATCATTGATTGAATTTTTAACAATTCAGTCTCTTCAATCTTAACTTTTTTTGTTGCTTTTTTCATTTTACTACTTATTTGATTAAACTTATATACTTACAAAGATACTTAATTTTTAGAAAGGACTATATACATTAAGCATAAATGAAGTTCCATCTGCTAGGAATACTGTTGCAAAAGGAGTTCTATCTTTTGTATTCACCTCCATAGATACAATTGTTGTAGGTTCCTTGGCACCATTTAAAGTTACAGGAAAACTACCTCCTGAAGCACCTGTGTCTCCTTTAGGACCTTGAATACCCTGTGACCCTGTCGCTCCTTTAGAGCCTGTTGCTCCCGGACTTCCGTTCGTACCATTTGTACCTGCCGTACCTGTTGCTCCACGAATACCTTGAATCCCTTGTCCTCCTGTTGGTCCTGTTGAACCTGTGTTACCTTTAGCACCTGCTGCTCCCGGAGTACCTTGTAATCCTGTAGAACCTGTGTTACCTTTAGCACCTGCGGAACCTGTTGCACCTTGGTCTCCTTTGGCTCCGGGTAATCCTCTATCTCCTTGTGGTCCTTGAGCACCGGTTGAACCCGTTGAGCCTTTAGCACCTGCAGCACCGGCTGCACCTGTATCTCCTTTGGCTCCGTTAGTTCCGTTAGTTCCGGCAGCACCTCTTGCTCCTGCGGCACCCGTATCACCCTTTGCACCTGCTGCTCCCGGAGTACCTGCTGCTCCTGTATCACCTTTCGCTCCTGCGCTTCCTGTGCTACCCTTAGCTCCTAAATCCCCCTGTGGACCTTGTATTCCTTGTATTCCTTGGTCTCCTTTAGTTCCTGTTGTTCCTGTAAGACCTCTGATACCTTGTATACCTTGGTCTCCCTTAGCACCATTTGTTCCTGCGGCACCTGCTGAACCTGTCGCTCCTTTTGCACCTGCGGAACCTGTTGCTCCTTTCAATCCGATATCACCTTGTGGTCCTTGTATTCCCTGAATACCTTGGTCCCCTTTGGCTCCTGCAGCACCTGCTGCTCCCGTACTTCCTTTAGCACCGGCTGCTCCCGTATCTCCTTTGGCTCCATTAGAACCTGCGGTTCCTTGTATACCTTGTATACCTTTTAATCCTTGGTCACCTTGTGCTCCTTGTCCTCCTGTGTCTCCTTGAATACCTTTGGCTCCGGCAGCACCTCTTGCTCCGGCTGCTCCTGTGTCACCTTTAGCACCATTTGTACCGTTAGTACCTGCAGAACCCGTAGACCCCTTAGAACCCGTAAGACCTATGTCACCTTGTATCCCTTGAATACCTTGAATACCTTGGTCTCCCTTTGCACCTGTTCCACCTTGAATACCTGTGTCACCTTTTAATCCTTGAATACCTTGTTTTCCAACTGCGCCATCTGTACCGTTAGTACCTGCTGCGCCCGTATCACCTTTAGCACCATTAGTTCCTGCTGCGCCTTTCGCTCCTGTCAATCCAATATCTCCTTGGTCTCCTTGGAATCCTTGGATTCCTTGGTCTCCCTTTGCACCTCTTGAACCGGTATCACCCTTGGCACCATTTGTACCATTTGTACCTGCCGTACCCTTGGCACCTGTGAGTCCAATGTCTCCCTGTATACCCTGTGTACCTTGAATACCTTGGTCTCCTTTTGAGCCTGTTAATCCTTTATCACCTTTTGCGCCCGTTAATCCTATGTCACCTTGAACACCCTGAATCCCTTGGATTCCTTGGTCTCCTTTGGCTCCGTTTGTTCCTGCGTTTCCTTTAGCACCCGTCAACCCAATGTCTCCCTGTGGTCCCTGAATCCCTTGAATACCTTGGTCTCCTTTAGGACCTATAGATGTTGGAAGTTCAACAGAGTTACCATCACTAAGAGTTAACTCAGTACCTGCTATTTCCAACTGTTGGAACCTACTGTTTATATTTACATTATTACCTTTTGAATCCGTGGTTACACTTATTGAACCTTGTCCTACAAAATTTAATATATCGCTATTACTTTCTGCAACAATATCTTCTATGCCTCCTGATGCAGTAATTGTTTTAAAAATTGGTTGAGAAGAACCTCTATCTGCATTGGTTAAAGTAACAGTACCTGATGTTCCACCACCACTCATACCTGCTCCTGCAGTTACTCCTGTAATATCTCCACCCGGTGTAGAAGTTATGTATCCTTGATTTTTTACCCAAGCAGTTGAAGCTGCTGAAGTTGAATCATTTGCAGTTGCTATTGTTCCCACTACAGGAATTGAACTGAATGTTTTTGCACCACCAATAGTTT
>Ga0209092_10000997_pt1 | contig 28568 bp, 24 predicted proteins | sample FraStrMetagenome_FD_187446 | JGI IMG/M metagenome (GOLD analysis project Ga0209092, IMG submission 187446) | Marine eukaryotic phytoplankton communities from Arctic Ocean - Fram Strait ARC3M Metagenome (SPAdes) (version 2) | ecosystem: Environmental > Aquatic > Marine > Oceanic | place: Fram...
GCTGTTCACTGGTCGTTGCAACAATCTAATTTAGACGTTGTGAATTCACCAAAAAGTTGAAAATTTGAAATTAGAAATTGGAAATCAGAATTGTACGAAATGACAAAAATTGTTGGCACATTTGCAATTGTTCGGGTTCAGATGGATTTGGCCGCGTAGAATCGTCTACGTGTAGAAAACGACCCTTTCTGCTCTCTCGGTGTTTTTCAAACAAGAATACATTTATTAAAAAATAAATGTATCATACACTTACATTGTAGAGTCATTACATGAAGTCATTTTGAAATAACATTTTTCTGCTTCGAAGCTCTCCTTGATATCATTTCGTTCTCTATTAAGAATCTGCGAATCTCTTCATATGTCAATAAAGAGGAGTAAATTAAAATATGTGTCAGAACATATATTTCATTTATATCTTAGAGGTGAATCATATAAGGGCCTATTTCGGAGTAACCGGATACAGGAGCACATAAAGCATCGGTACTGGAAACACTTCAGAGTGCAGAGTGCACAAATAGTAGAAGTTAACAAAATAAAAGCATACAGATTAAAAAAAAAATTGTTATCTGAGATTTGAGATTGCTCTATTTCATCTAAAGATCAAAAGACTATTTGAGCGCACTACAGATAATATTGTTGAAACTGCGGCTCGAGAAAATTCCTTCAATCCAAAGATGAAAATTTTCCAAAGCAGACGTAAAATTCCCATATCGAGGCATGTGAGCGAAGAAAGTCAAGCAACAGATGACGACACAATTGAGGATCTACAAGTTCATATCAATTCTAGTAATTGGGATAGACTGCGCTTAAGCCTGAATGTTCCACAGAAAAAGATCAAGAAACTTATTAAGAATGAGAGAAAAAGTTGGAAGAGAAGTTCACGGTCTTCCCTCTCATCTTCGGGCCATTCGCCCTTCCTCAACGATGAAGCGGACACTTCCAAGTCCCTTCTTTTAGACGCTTGCAAGCAAGACGCACCCTATGATATTTTGAAAAATTTATTGGAGGTAGATCCCCTTTTTGCTAGTCATGCTCACCCTGATAGTAGAAGGACTTGTTTGCATGTCGCTGTGATGAACGCAGCAGAATGCCGTGTAATAAAACTGTTAGTTGATGCCTGGCCCAATGCGGGTTTGGCTCGCGATTTTTTTGACCGCACTCCTTTGCACATCGCATGTATGTCTACAACGAATTTTCTCAGTAAAGAAAGCTTTTTGTTGATTTGTCGGGTTGGTATAAGGGCTTGTGGCACGTTGGACAGGGACGGAATGACTCCATTGGATCACGCGATGCACAACAATATACCTTCTGACTGTCTTGCCTTACTAAAAATTTTCACAGAAAAATGTTGGCTTTCACAATCATCAAGTTTAGGTTCAAACTCAGAGGGCAGAAGTAACGAATATACATGAATACCCTCTTCTGCGGAAATCGGTGCATCGATATACAAGGGGATTGCCTTTTGGAGACAAATAATAACGAGATCGAGAAAATATACTGAATATCACAGAATTTAAGTTACGTATCGTTTAGATCTAAACTGTAGCCCGACACGGCGTGTTAATTTTGAAGGAATAAAGTTAGAATCTGATAGCGAATGGACACTTTATAAACAAGACTGGGTCAACTTCCAGCTTTATTAATTGAGGATTATTTTGCATTTTATTTGCGTTGTTAAATTAATTAAAGAAGGGTAAGGTTTTGTTTGCCATTTGGGAAAGTAGCAGTATATGTAGATGTGTTCAAGAGTTAAAAGTTTTGAGCTTTCCGTGACCACTGACCATTCAAATCCCATGGAAAATTAGCTCGCACAAAGAAGATACTTAAATCACGACGACTGAGCAATTAGTTCTCCAGCAATATCAGCCGCCATAATTTTTCTGCATCGTTTCAAAGATATGTTTGCATATTCACGAAGGAAGTTGGTATCGTTCCGTTCTGCAGAAGGTGGTCATCCGGGAGCATCTGAGTCCAGCCTAAACTTTTGTCTAGCCACTAACTCAATCTGTATAAGCAGACAAAAGAACGGGAGTAGCGAGGATTTGTTCTTAATGCAGCGCGCTTGATGTTGTGCAATTTTTTAATTATTGGCTCCGTGTCTGCAACTTTTGAAGGGCTCCACTTCCAAGGCGACTTTATGGGACCAATTGTTTGTGAAAATAATACCCACTGTTAACTAGACTATCTAAATGCCGTTGTAAGTCTGTGTGAGATGTATGTACGATTTAGAACCTAAAATATACTGGTATAAAGTAATGTCACATATTATTAATACATGTATTTTATACGATATCTGACCAAGAGAATGCTTTCTTCGCAGAAACGCGATTCTCTAAAGATTCCACGTTATCATTATTATGACGACGTACATCGCACATCGTTTAGCTCTTCTTGATATTCTGCCATATTATCTTCAGTAACAAGCTCCTGACTAATTGATTGCTCGCCATTTTTCAATGCAGTACTGAGGTGTTTATATCCAGTACGTTTTCCCTAAACTCTCCCTCATCATCTTGATTCAATACATTCTTCTTTATATTGAAACCTTGGGCTTCTAAAAACATTCTAGCCCATATGATGTAACGCATATAATCACTTACTTCATCGGTTTATTTTTTGTATTCAAAATTTGGATTTTTACATATGATTAACAGCACTCCCCATTCCGATGACATAGCACCACCGGTGTAGCTTTTACAGTCCTCATATCTAGCGTATGCTACATCGATCTATACCTGCATCTTTTCAGTTTTTGGTCTATAGAACCTCCCAAATAACTAAGAACTCTCTTCAACTTATTCCAGTCGTCTTCGTTTGGCTTATATACTCTAGTACATAGATATCCGATGGCTATTTGAATATCTAAGCGACTTCTCTGTGATACAATACAAGTAGAAGTAATGCTACAAATCTGCTGAAATTCTAAATGATGTTACATTCTGTATGTGTTATGTCGTTTGGTCCTTTGTAGATCTAGGTTGTAGTCTCAGTCGTTCGGCTAAATCGATGGATTTTTTTGAAAACCGTTGCCCGGTCAAATGAAGAGGATGAGTTGTAACTACAAAGTAATTTATACCTGGTACAAGAGTAGAAGTTAATACCGTAGTAGAAAAAACCATTAAAATCAGTAGAAAATAAAATACAACGCAGATCGGACCTCGTAAGCTCTTCAACTACGCGGAGAGATCAAATAAATGTGTGAATCACACACACTGTCTCACAAAACCAGCCAGATTTTCATCGCTAGAGCGTAGAGCGAAATAATACTCTAACTACGTTACCGTTGCCTCGGCATCAACTAGACAGGCACTCAATCCTGTTTAGAAGCACGCTGAGATATTTTCTGCAATCTAAATACCGTTCCTGACTTTTCGTTATGTTCCGCCCTGTCGATGTGACGTTCGTGTTGACAATACTTCTTGTCTTTCTTAAATCAAATTGCATCTTGTCCTGGACTCCAGTATGTTTCAATAGGAGCAATCACAATCAATGCATCGGCAAAAATGATATAAATAAGGCATATTCATTGAAAAGGGGTGCTGAATTAGCACGTCCATCTCGCTCTTTGCGGTTGGGCATGAGTGGCAATGGTGGGGATGATGAATTAATTGGTGATGACGACGAGGAAGAAGATACAGAAGATAATGTAACCGAAGAGGAAGATTTCAGTACTTCCTTGGATTGGGGAGGAGCATATGGCACGCTGCGGAGACGAATTGACGATGTTAAAGATGGAAAGAGTGGACCTTCATATGCTCTATTTCGTATGATGACGCGGGAAGGACCAAATGAGGCGATTGGTTCTCTCATTCGTGATGCTAGTCCTGAAGTGATTACTGCTATGAGTGGTGCTGTGTCTGCATTGTTGGGTGGTTTAAGCAATCCAGCCATGGGCATGGATACAGTTGTAAAAGCGACTAGCGAAAAGTTGAGTGCACTTTGTTTCCAATTACAAATGACTGGGTACATGTTTCGTAACGCAGAATATGTCATGGCCTTGAGAGATATTATGAATATTCGATCTACTTCGATTCAAGATTATAAGGCTGCATTTGATCGCATTGACACAGATAACTCTGGATATATCGAGGCTTCTGAGATAGAAGATTTATTGGAGGACGTTTATGGAGAACAGCCTCCCGCGTTTGAAGTACACAGTTTTCTTCGGTTTTTCGATAGCAACAAGGATGGACGAGTAAGCTGGAAAGAGTTTGAGAAGGGGCTTGGAGCAATGGGGAGCGATAAAGCAGCGAATGCAGTTGCACGTAATATGCTAGCATTGCCAGGTGATATGACAGATGACGATGACGAGGCGCCAGAATTAAAATCTACAGTTTCGGGTAAGGAAGCGCCCAAAATGTCTTTATCTTATTATTCTAATTGCACTTGTATTTCCTCGCATTGATAGGCATTGTCGAAGTTGAGCTCGAAGATGGAACAACGGTTGAAATTGAGGCGAAGGATTATATTGACGGGCTCAAAGCAGAAGCTTTGGCACTTCGACAAATATTAGCACAAGAAAAGGGCATAGTTCAATCGCCTAGTCAAAATGGTGCGGCGAATCCAATGCCTGTCAGCAGTTATGGATCAGAAGGAGGCAGCATATCTAGTTTTATCGCATCACTTGGTGAGCAGAATGTAAGAACTTTAACTGAAGGTATTTCACCCGCAGTAATGGATGCCATGAAGATGCTCGTGAACTATGTACTAGATGGCGGACCAGACGGCAATGGCAAGCGTCGAAAGGACGAGGAACTAGAACTTCCTGGAAGCGCTTTACAGCAGTTGGCTTTGTGGCAACTGGTTTTGGGATACAGGCTGCGCGAGGCCGAAGCCACGGGAGAGTACCGAAAAATGATTGGTTAAGGAGATTAGGACATTGTGTTGGTATTCAAACTCTTGATAGTTGCGTCATTTTATCAAGTTGACGAGTATTGTTTTTTAAGGGATGTCGCATTGCGTCATCTTCATGAGATACAATCAAAAATGTATATCCTCTTTTTAATAGCGAGCAAGTTCAATGTTGAGGACGCGTCTTCGCTTATCACGTTGGGCTATATAGAAGTGAGTTCACTGCCTTCTGTCTGCATAGAGGTGTTAAGCAACACCTGCTTGTACTGTTTAGGGGAGCGAGATGTTGATCTTTTCATCATTTTTTCATGGTAATCTACCATTAGTAATTAACAATAAAGTATTTACACGTAGCAAATTTTACTAAGTTGAAATTGTGATCTAAATTTGCACGTAAATCCATAGTTATGAATTATTTCTTGAACAACCACTTATTTCTAATGTAATCTTCTTGTCACATCAAATGAACAGTATTTCTATATACACATTGGAGATGTCGAATCTGAACACAGTTTCTGGAAACGCGAGTTCTAACACTTACACATAATTCATTCGACATGACTGATTTTGCCATAACATACATGTTACTTCGTGACCGCAACAGTATCTGCTTTACCGGTGAATCAATGCCCCTTGCTAGATGTTGCTCTTGAGTTTTCGTGAAATTTTTGGAGAAAAGTTCATAATGGAGGAGAAAGTCCGACTGAATGATGATTGTTCTTTTGCCATCGGCAACTAAACTCTATCTTGTGTGAGTAGATAAATACTAAACCGAAACGTTCTATTTAAAGGAAAGCAATCCTGAACCAAAAACTTTTTTGTGATATTCATGAATTCCTAACGGCAATAAATAAGCTATACTGTCAAACTAGTCATGTATGTGGTATGTGGTGTGTATCACGCTTCAAGCAAACTTCGATATCCAAACCTACACAACACGCATTCTCTCTAGGCATTATTTCACAATTAGTATTAAGCTACCACTCTAATCTTCTTGGTCGGAACCTCAACAGAAGGTTCTGACACGTCTTTGCTAATGTTCAAAGAGGTAGAGCTGCACTCATTTTTGACCACGGATCCTCACATTATGCAAGCAATTTGGAGGAATCATTTGCAGATTCATTTGTCGTAGCCATGTTTCACTCTTCTTCTCCTTGATTATTATCATCTTCATCATCTTCGTGATTTTCTGGAACCATCACCCCGAACTTCTCCTTTATCACATTTGCGATGTGCCCCAACTCTTCTTCACTTGGCTCGCGACCATTCACAGACTTAAACTTTTCAATCATTTGACCTAAAAGAAATGCAGTCATATCAGCTTCATCCTCGCTATCACTTTCTCCCTCCACGCTTTCTTCATCTTCACTACTCTCTTCTTCGTCATTTTCCGCACCAGGGACGAGCAAAAGTCCCTCTTTCATTCGTGTTGCATCTACTTTAACTTCGAACTCTTCTATTTCCATGTTGAGAAACTTCTCATAATCACTCTGTTTATAATCTTCAAAGAAACTCTCATTTTCACCTTCGTCTCCCTTTACTTTCATAATCAAAATGTCCCCACGAACATTCTCCTTATGCAAAGGAGGTTGCAACGTATGTTTATTTTCATGAAGATCATTCGACGATTGATTCCTCAAGACGATAACAACGGTGCCCTCACTTTCATACTGACCTAAAAAGGTTATGGGCCCTCCCAATATTTTCTGAGCATGCACAGCTTTGGGTGTTGTATCAATTTGCACCTCCCTCATCTCGATAGTTTCGCCTGCCTTCAAAAGGATACACGTTACAACTTGTCCCGTCGAATTCATGATTTTGTGTATATCGACATTTCCGATGCTATGAGTTGATTCAGGGTTAGAATTTGCACTCAACATAATATGCTAATAATTTCAGGATGATAGCTTTTGTTTTTTTCTTTGATGTTATCTTATTACTTATTAGTTGCAGCAGTCTCTCTAGAGAGAGAGAGAGTCACTCGATGTATGATACTTCGAAGTACATCTCTACGAGCCCGCGCATTGTCTTTTCGGGAGAGATTTTAGGATTTGAATGAGGTTTTATTCGAAATTGTCTAATTTATCCTTCGCTTCCGTTGCGCTCGGGACTCGGAAAGTATTTTCTATTTTTGGGCTACGTTCATAGATTTGATAGATCCCATCAGCCAAAGAACTCTCCTTCCTCACACTTAACTCCAAAGATAGGTTGTTTACGATTAGGACATTCATCTGAGTGACAAATTAACGTATGATCGCGAACAATATATACATAATTGTTGAAAACGAGCGTAATACCCAACCAGTAATTTCACACTTCAACAACCGGGAAATAAATTGCCGAGGTTCTTCCGGATCATATACCCCCGTCATTTGCAACCTCTTACTTATTTTCATATACATCGATGTCGAGATCATTGTAAAATAGATAAATATGAAGCGAGGGATATTCAAATATTCCATCATAACAAAAATCATTACATAGGCTGTTAAATTCTGACTTATAATTTTTAAATTGGCTAACTTTTGTGAGACATTACCCAGTAAAGAAATACCATCACGAAGACGACAAAACCGACAAGGTAAAGCATGTGCTTGCCACCGCCTCGGTCTAATAACGTCCCAATACGTCTCATTGTCTAATAGATGAAAAAAGAAAACTCAGTCAGCAGTGAAAATCTTAAGTTCACACGATTATTTTGGTACTTACACCTTGTAGGAGATCTCCAACATTTCCAAAATTATCACCCATATTATCTAGAAGCGAATTCTGTTCGCGTACTTCGTTCCCGATGTCAATAGTAAGTCCCTTCAAACGTGCTACTTGTTCACTGAGCTCAGAAATTCGCTCATTGTTCTGCTGCTCCATAATGTTCGAATTAGTATCCCCATTTTTCCGGTAAGTCCCACTTTCAAGATTGCTGTAATTATACCCCTTTCTCATTCCGTTATCTGATTTGACGTTGCCGTTACGGCGTTGATGCATTGGGTCTGAATTATAATTGGAGGGCGAAATATTTCCTCTCTCTTTTCACAAAGTTCCTCTTTGTGAATAAATAAATTCAATTCTCTTCAAACGCGTTCAACCGCAGCACCTTCCTCTGGTAATAGTTAAAAGTAATGACGCTAATTTGCGAAATATTTAACTAGAAATGTTGAGGCTCTCTTCAATTTGCTGTGTTGCGGCTCAAAAGGCTGTGTGTATTCGTGTTTGTGCTTTGTGCAACTTGAGAAGAGGGGAGATAAACAAGGGCAAACAGCATATGAAAAATAAGGATGAAATCCCCAAACTATGCGGTTTTGGGGGCAACTCTCCCAAACTATGCCAACCGTCTACATGCCCAATAACAAAATTCTGTGTAAACATCTTGCATCTTGCATATCTTACTTAAGAAATATCTTTCGAAATTTTTGTCGATATGTACAAAATTCTTGTGAAACATGCGATGCATGCTTTTTGTGCTCTTTATTACTACTAGGCACCTCGTTCTTCTCATTCTTCAAAACATACGAAGTCACATTGACTTGACTGCATCTTTGTCGTGATCAAACTCAAGTGGATTTTGACACAAAAAGGAAAGTTTTCTTGTTTCCTCGAATGAAGTAATATGGAGGCTAGAAGAGCATACACGACAAGTGTATAAAAGAAAGTGTTGTCTATTGCACATGTACAAATGTACCCGTGCATGTTATTGGACATGCAGGCGTTTGGCATAGTTTGGGAAAGTTGACCCTAAACCGCATACTGTAGGTTGGGAATTTCCACGAAAAATAATGATTTCAAACGGGCCACGTGCCACAATAGGAGAATCATGATTGGTCGACATAAACATGTTTACGTATATTAGCTATGTAGAAATGTTGACTGATCTACTGGTCTACTGGTATCTGTTTACATGGACCTATTAGTTTCTGAACGTGCGTTACACAAAATAGCTACATGTACTGGTAGACTGGTAGTTGGTAGTTCAAAAATCGACGGCTGTCGACAAAACAAACTCAGAGTTTACGAGTACGCTCTTTCATCCATACATAAATAGTGTACACACACACACACAGTAGACGCAATAGCAATAGTATTGCCATCCACCACATCTTAACTACCACAACAACATCAAAAGCAACAACTACGAACGCCGTCGACCTTCAACTCACGCACAAGCACTAGCCGCCCAGTCGTAATACCATCCAAATAGCCTAGCCTAAAAAGCGGATATAACCTTCTTTTTTGTAAAAAGCTCTTCCTCTTTTCGTTGTAAAGAAGCTACGTTCTACGTTCACTTCGATATTTATTCGTCCTCCTCACATTCACAAATTTCTCACTCATCAACAATCATCGCACATCGTCTCGTCTGCATGTTATTGATACAACCTTCAACATCGTCAACTCATCTCCAAAAACGACCTCCTCCTCCAAATAGTAGTAAACGAAAAAAATAAGCATACAAGATCAATTGTTTCAGGATGGCTCCTTCTCAGAAAGTAATGAATATTCAGGGCACGAATCCTGTGGACGATCCAGAGTATGTACGTTGAAAATAATTTTTGATTTCATTTGATGGTGTGTTTGTCATTTACGTCTCATAGTTGATGTTACTGTTAGAGGTACAAAATGCCTGTTATCTACGGCAAGATTGAGGGTAGGGGCAATGGCATTAAGACTGTCCTACCCAACATTAGTGACGTTGCATTCGCTTTGCATCGTTCGCCTGGAGAAGTAAATAAGTTCTTCGGATGCGAGTTAGGTGCACAGACTTCGTATACCGCTGAAACTGATAGGGCTGTTGTAAATGGAGCTCATGCCGATCCGGTGCTGATGAACAATATTCGTCGATACATTGAACTTTTTGTCCTCTGTCCCAAGTGTGGCTTACCGGAGACTGATTACAAAATTAAGTCTGAAATTATTTGGCACAGATGTGCTGCTTGTGGTGCAAAAGAGATGGTTGATATGAGCCATAAGCTTTGTACCTATATTCTAGCGCAGAACAAGAAGCAGAAGAAGGAGGCCGCAAAGAAAAAGTCAAAGGGCAAAGGCAAAGGAGATAAAGATGAAGGAAGCACGGAGAAAAAGGAGAAGAAAGTAAGTGGACATCTTTAAGATGAGATTATCTCGTAAAAGTCGCTCAGTGATTTAACTTTGTGTTTTAGGAGAAGAAAGGGAAAAAAGAGAAGAAGGTACTTAATTTAGAACTATCTTGTCTTCCTTGTTGTTTTCGTTTCCTTTCTAAATTCGTATTTATTTTTAGGAGAAGAAGGAAAAGAAAAAGAAGAAGGATAAAGATAAGGCCAAATCCGATGACGAGAAGTCTTCCGTTGATGACGAAGAGGTTGTAGAGGTTGATGACGATAGTGCCCTTCTTTTAGCCGTAAACTCCATTCGCAACTTTATGAAAGAAAATCCGAACTCTACTACTACCGATATTGTAGATCTTGTAGTTAATGAGCAGATGGCTTCTGGCTTGAAATCTTTTGACAAGATTCACATCATTACTCAGTCACTTTTGACCGAAAGCTTTTATGTCAACAAAGAAATCGAAAAACATAGTAAAATCTTCGAAAAAATCATCAATGGCAACTCTATCATGGAGCGTCACCTTATCTCTGCACTTGAAGGTCTTTGTATTTCGAAGCCGAAAAATTTTCCTGTGATGGTCAAACAGTTTTACGATGAAGACGTTATCGAGGAGGATACCATTATGGAATGGGCTGGCGAAGGACGCACGGATTATACTCTTTCTAATGTTGACGAAGAAGCTCGCGCCGCAATGCGTAGTGAAGCAGAACCGTTTGTTATCTGGCTTCAAGAGGCAGAATCTGATTCTGACGATAGTGACGATGAATAAACTCTTCTTCAAGCTATGATATAGGAAGTTCGTGTCGTCTGGACAGAAAATGTCTTTTTTTATCTGATCAAAGAATTTTTATAAAACTAAAATAAATTTGGTTGCCATATAAAATGATGTCCCGGCATAGGGAGGAAATTGTCATTGATTAGAAGGGGAATTACGTAGAAAAATAACACCAAAGAAAATATTTTCATCATCGATCCGTACAAACCATTCACACAAAATGAATCTCTGGGAGTGGAGAGTGGAGTGAGGAACAGATTTCCACGACATAGTCATGACAGCTGTATCTCGGTAAATATATGACTGGAAGTTCCTAACTTGTTGGAGCTCAGATTGAATTATTTTCGGTGTAAAAGGTTATGAAGGGAAGAAAGGATAGTATATATCGAATACAATTTTTATGTCACTTGATGACAATAATTGTTCACGACTATCAAGAAAAAATAATTTCTTTTGTCTCATCATTTTCTCCCAAGATCTTGTAACTGAAGCATCAAGAAACTAGCTTGTACGAAAACAAAAGACCAGCTAATATTTATTATAGTTGTCTTTGTAATGCTCCTTCCAAGCATCTAAGTCACTTCTATCATCACCATAAGACTCGTCGGTATTACCGTATTCGTCAGAATCATCGTAATCATAATATTCATCAGTCTCCTCATTCCTTAGTGGAGTATGTGATGATGAGTGAATATCTCTCCACAAATTGTGATCAAATCTATTACCGAGATTCCCCTTTTTATTGCCTTGGACCCACCGATGAAATGCTCTTACATTTGTCTGTTGATAAAGAGTAGAACGTACATTTCTAACGTGACAAAGTCTCTGATTAAGTTCCTGTAGATCAGTGTCCGGATAGTTGTAAATCAGCCAACAAAGTGTTATCGCTGCTGATCTACCATGTCCTGCTCTGCAATGTATGTAAACACTATCGCCTTTCTCTCGGTAAAATTCTATAAAGCTCATCGCTTCTTTCATATCTTCCAACGATGGTTCGAAGTGATCAACAGTCATCAGTCGAAGCTGTTGTACTCCAAGGCTATCATATATTCTTTCAGGACCAGAATACTCTTCACACAGATTTATCACTCCACGTACACCATGATTCTCATACAAATTAAGTGGCATCCAAGGAGCAAACGGAGCACCTCCTATCAGAACTGTTTCATCGACAACTGTTTCCCATTGTCCTATCCTTCTCAATACCGTAATAGGAAGAGTTGGCCAAAATAATACCTTGCTAACAACTGCAGACAAGGGTTTGGGTAGCATATGCTGCTGATTCAACACATAAAGCGTTATCACTCCTCCCAACAATGTAGAACGGAGCAGTTGAAAGAGAGTGAAGCCGGAGAAAGAGGATTGGCGAGAAAATCCATCTTCCTCGTTCGTACCTGCATCTTCTCTCTCTCTCCTCTTGAAAAATCTGCTACGACTTCGAGGAACTTTTGATGATGGATTGGTACCAACCATTGGATAGTTTTCGATGGTGTAGTTAGAAGAAAGAAGGCAGTAGCAGTGAGGAATCGTCCAATAGTTTTCTTGTGATGATTGTTTCAAGTTCATATTCATACGGAGGTTTTCGTGTCAAGGTCAAGGGTGTCAAGGCCAGACCAGACCACACTTTGAATGAGAGGTTGACAAAAAGGGGAAAAACATAACCGAATCTGGCTAAAATTTTCGTTTTCCGTTTAGTCTACGATGTTGAAGATAGAAGAGTAGACTCTACGAGGAGTGTTAAGAGGAATTTTTCTCACGTAAAACGTTAAGCGACTGGATTTGATATACCGGTGCATGTAGAGTGCAAATATCCCCCTGACCTATCGTGTCTTGGAGACGAAACAAACTACAGAAGTTGCAAAGTGTCAAAAGCAGAAACCGGAAATTAGAAATTGTGACTCTCACAGTAGTGGTTGACATGACCTCACAACGGTTGTCATTGAATCCGTTCCAACGAGGATGCAGGGTAGAGAGCAGAGAGCTAGAGCATTGAGTGAACTGAAAGTGATAAACGTCTACCCTCTATCCTATAAATTGTTGGGATAAAGAGAAAAACAGCAAAGATGCTTGCCTAATCTGTGTGACCAACTCTTGCCTTACTGGGTGAACAAATATGAATGTAACACAATGAAGACCTACAATTTCAATAAAGATCATGTAGATCATAGGCATTTCGACAATTAAGAATGATGATAGCCGTAATATTTCACTCGAGTGCGAAAGCAGTTTCCACACATATGCAGAGTTGTTAGTCCTCGACACGAAAGCTCCGGTCGTTGGACAGATCGTTACAAAAGACACAAAGATAGTATTTTGCACAGTTATAAGCAAAAATACACTTTACTTGAAATAAATAAATTGATGTAGTTTCTCGAATAAACGAATGGACCGTGTCGCGGTAATTTTGGCATATCTGAAAATTCTTCAGCTATCAAAAATCAGCATAACTGTATATTCTATCGACGCTGAAATCGAATAAGTGCAAACGAACTGGCTGCAATTTTAGACCTGCACATCTCTGATAGTTTACTCGTTTATCTCTTCCATTATTCCGTTACTATCAGTATATTCAGTTCTCTGGACCAGTACCCCCTGGAACTATCACTGCTATATGATTTCCATTCAGTAATATTTCCGATAATGATGTTTTAACTAGCTGCCCCCCTTCATATGAGTATTCAATTGCATCCGCAAGCACCAGGTTGACGTAGTCGTCAAATCTTATTGGATCGAACATAAAAAACAAAGATGAGGAAAAAAGAAGACAAAGACAAAGTCAATATTGTTCACTCACCCCTGTAAAGTTCCAACTAGTTCAGTTCGTCCCTTCATTAATATCCATACCTTCGATCCTATTGCTTTATCAATTAATTCCAAAGGTAGGACCTTCCCAACCGAACTGGTGGTATTATCTGCCGACATCTTCTCTTATTTATTCAATAACCTACGAGTATACTTTCAAGGCACCAGCAGACCAGCAGCAGTGGCATTTGATTGTGGTGGTGCACCTGCTGCGGAGTGCGGAGTGTGGAGTACCAAAATGCATGTACTCTAACCCTAACCCAGCTCCTAACCCTAACGCGGTCTCAAAGAGAGAAAGAGCAGGGTACGCATGACAGTACGAGAAAAACAGCTATTTTTGTCGCGCCTGGTAGACGTATAAAGGGTATCCAGTATATCCACGTGTGATATGCTGAACAGCTGAAGCCGGCTGTCAAGGTCATACATGATACCATCGAGGAACAGATTCCATCAACCATCGGATTTTTTTTTCTCTCTCTGGGAAAGCAGAATGCAAAGGAATTGTTACCTCATAATATTATAATCTACAAGAAAGAAACATTGTTCAACTCTATTTCATTACTGCTTCTCTCCCATATCATATATCATGTTAGCTCGCATCGCATCTTCCACTTCATCCGTGGCTCTACGACAGAAAGTAGCAGCCTCTCGTGTAGTTGGGACAGCGGTCTCTCGGAATCGAACCATGGTCAGCATTAAGGACAGCCCCGAGGCCTCCATCGCCTATCAGAAGTCATGTTATTTCGAAATAGACTTTACCATTAATGATGGCTTGCCGGTGGGTGAGGCAATTAAAAAGTTCAGTGCGTTTGATATTGGCGCTCTGGTTACTGTGGATGATTCGGGGGCGTTGACAGGTGTGATCAGCGAACGTGATATTGTGACGAAGGTTGGCCTCCTGGATAAGTCGTATGATACCGTGATTAAGGAAGTATCTACGCAGACTGCACGTTTGGTTACTGCAACATTGAAAGATAGTGTGGATGATTGTATGAAGAAGTTACTCGATAAGAATATTCGGCATTTACCACTACTGAATGATGAAGGAAAGGTTATTGGAATGGTAAGTCAAGTATTGCAGTTTCGCCCATTGTATCTAGCCTTCCCTGCGTTCGTATCACTTATAATGTGTCGAAACTTTGAAGCTCTCTGTGAAGGATCTTGTCAAAGAAATGCTTGCTGAAAGAGAGGAAACTATCAAGATGTTGGAAAATTTCGCACTTGGAAGGGGTGGTACTGTCGAGTACTCTTAGGGCGCCTTCCGCTTCAGCGATGCTTATTTCATACTACCCATCTTATCTTGCTTATTCGCATACATTTTCTTCACCCTGCATACATATTCAATCGCCATTACTATAAATTTATTTATTCGCCAAGTGGCGATTTTGGGACACCTCTAGAGGGGGGTAAAGAGCAATAGTAGTTAATTACAGAAGGGACATGAGTTATGACGGCAAACACGTCTTTATCTTTAAGAAGCCCGAAGTAATATATATATATATATATATATTAAAAATGAAGTATAGTTTTAAACCGTTTAGTCTTCATCAGGTTTTCCTAAGCTAGGCATTCCTGTTGACACTCTTAACTCCTTGAGTAGTGGCGTTATTGTACTCACAAGAAGGTTTGTCTTAATTATATTTTTTCTTGATCCTTTCGAAAGCATTAATAAAATGAAATGGGAAAAAAGTATAGAAACTAAAGAAACGTACCACATCTGAATCTTTTCCAAATATCCCTCAAATTCTTTTCGCAATCTTTAGAAATCAGTTTTAAATCTTGGATTTGAGATCGCAACAACTTCATGAAACATTTTATATCGCGCAAAAGCATAAAATGTGAGAAGGTATCGAACTTTGCGAAGATTCTAAGTGATAGAATTTTTGAAGTCACATCTTCCATGTCTTTCCAACCTCCTGAAGCTATGCAACGAAAAATATGAAGATTTGTAAGAGTCTCAGATTGAAAGGATTCCTTTATGGGATAAAAATTACCTTCAATCGCGTCGTTAACTCCAGGCCATTCAAAAAGGTCTAACAAAAATTCATAGCTGTTGGCAGCAGCAATTATACAAATATGAGTATTCACATCATTTATTACGTCACTATAGCACACGTCATGTTCGAGAATGTTTGAATTACGAGCGAAACCTTTCATCGAGGATGCACTCAAATGATACAAAGAATGTTTTACAGAGGAAATAATATCAACGTCGTTTAAAAAATAATCATCTTGATCGGATTTTGGTTCAAAACCTAGCATTGATGCAAAGTCATAAATTCTTTGGAGCGCAATATTGACAACAGCAGCAACTGACCCGTCCGCAATGAGTTCATCAAAACCGGAAACTCCTTCTTGCTCCGAAAGACACACAAGCTCGTGCACTTTGGAACGGCAGTTGGAATAATCGGGCATGACATGATCGAATTTGGTTGATATGAATGTCGTAAAATGTGGAGGAATGCAATTGAGACGATATCGCAGACCATAACGAACGGTCGAGCGGACTAAACTTCCAAGCCTGTCTCGAATTCGACTAAAGGGAGGACTTGTCGCGTCGTCCTTAGATAAAGTTGAAAAGAGTTCGGAAAATTCTGATTTGTAAAAATCGCTAAGACGCTTCAAAGCTGTAGTTGACCATCTACTATCAATGGATTTGCAAATTGTCTACAAACATAATGATATCAGCAACTTTGAAGAAATGTTATTCCGAATTGGTCTTCATATTTATAACGTACCTCACGTACAAATTCTGTCTCTTCGTCATCTGAAGACAAAAACTCAAAAAAGGTATGAATACGAGACACTGATTCGATTAGCTCTTCATTTCTGTTATTGACAACTTCATCAACAATTTCAATAACTGATTCAATTGCATGGATACCGATCTTCGTTTTTGTATCTGAGCCAACTTCTTTATCGACGGGTGTCGGAATCGAACTAAAATCGAACATCTGAAATGATACTTGTCTCTTAGTTTTTATATTGACATCATTGTATTTTGTCTCGTCAAGTCTAATGATTGTTTTTTCAGCTTCGACGAGGGCTGTAAGCAGTGACAACACGCGCGAATCCATTGATTCCCAGACTTCTTGTAAAAAGCTGTATGCGGTTGTAAACACTCGAGCGAGCGCACATTTCTAAATTTGAATCCAAAAAAGTATCAACACAAAAAAAGTAAAATGAAATCAAACAGATGATATGATTACCATGAAACCGTCATCGTCACCATAGAGTCGGCAACATTTGTGCTGGATTTCTTCCACGGTTAGGAGATTGACGAGATGAGGCATATATGTATTCATGTCGTCGTCGTCCGACGATATTTTTTCCAGTGAAAGAACTTTACCATCGTTCGTTGAGCTCGTACTTGGGGTACGCAATGCCTGCTCCAAAGAATCAAAGGATACAGATTTGACATCTGTTTGGATCGAGTCTTTAGATGGTTTGATTTCGGCTTTTGTGAGAATTTCTTCGTGCAATGATGCCATCATTTTCATTTCGCTATTGTGATTGCCTGTTTGATTAACATTCTCAAAATTTTGCGAATGCAAAATCTTGGTTTGCTCTAAGTGAATTGTTTCTTTAGACAACAAGTTATCTTCCTCATTTTGACAGAACCGAAGCGAAGGCTTAGAAACATTCCCGTCTGATTCACATTCAAGATTTGGTAAATTCTTCATAATTTTCTCAGTATTTGTAAGGTCTTTTGTATTTATCGCACTTAGGTTGCCTTCGTCAATCATACCTAACCTCTCATCTGGTGAGTGCTTTTCTTTTTTTACCCACTTACTTACTCCCTTTTTATTTCGAAGCATACGTTGCTTGGTTTCAATCCGAAGACTTTCCACGTCAGCCTCACTAAGAAGTCCACCTGGTTTAACGTTGATGCTGGCCCTCCTACGACGTTTCTTAGCTTTTTCGTTCGAGAAGCCAACTTCGGCTTTTGCTAATGGCGGTGATGGTTTCGTTATTTCTCGAAAGGGTTCGCTTTCAGTTTTTGATAAAGGACAACTACCAAGAGTACTCATTTCGTTTTCCTTCACATCCTTCGCATCCACAGAAGAAGTTACAACAGTGCCACTGCTACACAAATTGGAATGAATTGCTTTATCATTGTATCGATCTGGCCAACGATTAATTACGAGTGATCGTCTGGACTTTCTTCTCTTCGATGCATTGGTAGGCACAGGAGGAGGCAGAAGAGGACTTTTCTTTCCCAACAACAAAGCTGATGCCTGTTTCTTCTCTTGATTCTCTACATTTTCCTTACTTTTCTCTTCGTCGTCCGAACTATTAGGATCAATACCGAGCAACACATTTCCATGAAACGTGGCAAGAGAACGACGTCGACGGCGTTGACCTCTGACATTGTTTTTGTTACTAATGCTATCATTATCATTACTGCTGTTGCTAATTTTTGTCAGGGATTGCTGCTGAGAATCGATCTGCATATTTTCCAAATCCAATTCCAAGTCCAATTCTTCTTCTTCTTCTTTTTCTCCTTCTATGGCAACGGCAGGAACACCTGGTGACATGCCGTTTTCTTGTCTACGTTGCGATACTACGAATTGACGTATACGTCGCAACGTCGTACAGCAGGCGCATCCTTCAATGCAGTTCGTAGACGTTTCTTGAAATAAAACATCGGTAAGAAAGGCTTCGAGGGTTAACGTTCTCTCAGTTTCCGCACCAGTTAAGGGTTGGTTCCTGTAGGTGGTCGCCATGATGGTTTTGTAGTCTACATCCGTTGGCATCTCGTTTTGTTTTCTCTTTCGTTGTTCACCGTGTATCCTTTTTGGGTGTTTGCATTTTGAACCGTTTTAACGTTTGAATTTTATGACTGTTGAACGGGCTAGTTTAGATTCTAGCCCAAAGGTGTAAGGTGTACGACATGTTTCGAAGTATATTTATATCTGCAATTTGTGCCTTATGAATTATGAATGCGGTCAAAGTACAACGTATTCACGAACCCTATCCACTTAATTTTTGTATTTACTAATATAAATCGAATATCTGGTATTGATTTTTTTGTATTAAATCGGAAATTACGTTATATGACTTCCACAAAACAATAACTCGAGTAACATGGCAGAAAAATATTTGTTTCCATGAATCAAAAGAAATTTTAACAAGTTTCAAAAATAGTTTGGAAGTGAGTTAAAATTAGAAATGATTTTCGCAGAGTGAGTTTCATCATTTGCCAGAATGGCAGGTTCAAGGTAGAAAAGAGAGAAAGTGTAGGTAGAGAATACGCGAACCAACTCAAGAGACAACATGGCTATCTCACTAGCATTCTATCTCAAATGATAACGATCAAACTTTCTTGGTACAGTGGTCGAGTAACAAAGAAGATTGGTTCCAAAATTACATAATTACTCGAAGCAATTCGACTATTCTATCTAACAATCACAACTTATCCAAGAGATTTCAAATCCTCAATAAAATTTTCAGGTGTAATGATGTTTGTGCCTCCTAAAATGATTTCTCTGTCGCAATTTGCCATAACTGTCTCAGCAGCACGAATTTCGGAATAGCAAACGCCACCTGAAACGAAAACTATTTTTCGGGGTCCTGTGAAAACTTTCTCAGTTTTGGCAGATTTTCTCCGCGCCGTTGTTGCAACGTGACCAACACTTTCTGGTAAAGGGACTACACCTGGATATTCCTTCTTATCGAGAGTTTCTCTGATCATATCTTCGAACACCGACTTCAATAGACAAACATAACGATTGTGTGAATACTTACTTTCTTGGTTCTGCCTTTGATTTACAAAAATTTGCGTGGATCTGTTAATATGGTAAAAGGAGAATGGTATTAGACTTTTTGATAACAGTATTGTTCAAATTTATACCACATACCCTCTTCCCCTCAAGCGGGCAAAAAATCCTCGGGTTTTACCAACTTCTTCCTCTTCGCATTTCTCTGTTTTAACACTCAAATACTCGAGATTGAGTAGGGTTTTTTTCTGATCCGATGATAGCGTCGATAGTTCAAAGAGCTCTTCCCGCTGCTCCCTGGATATTCCAGACTGACTGACGATGAATATTCCGAGAAGTCTTAAAGCTTTTTCCGAATCGAGGCCTGGAAGATATTCCTCTAACATTTCAACGACGTTCTTGAGCTTTAATGTATGCTTGTTTTCATCCTGACCAGTAGCCATGGCTTGCTCAATCTTCGCAAGATCGAGAATGCTCTGAGAACCCATTTTTTTCAAGAGATCGCTAACAATATAGTAATGATCGTTAACTTTAGACATAGCCTCAATAAGCTCCGGCTTTTGCCACAATGCTTTACTCTTTGAAGGTATCAAGATAGCAAGAAATTAAGTATATATATATTGAAAACAAAATCAAGGATAAACTTACTAGTTCCTCGAAGGTTTGGTTGCTTCCGTTGCTTTCTACGCCTTGATTTTTCGCAAATTCCTTTAATTTGTCAGTCAAATTATCGACGACCTCAGCAACGTGCTTCATTTTATACTCCAACCAAACTTTGTCGTCCATATTCAACAATACATCTTTAGATCCCTTATCTGTTTCGATGCTGATTTTGTTGCCTTCGAAATTCAATAAATCGTGGGCCATAGCTTGATATGTGAACTCGTGCATGAAAGGAGACAGAGGATCCTCGGAGCGATCAATAAGTAACAAAGTAGATCTGCCTCTAGTGTTGTCATACATCCCGTGATACCACCAATCGGGGGAATTTCCAACAAACTCATTGAGCTTTTGAGAAACTAAAGTCGCAATCGCCTTAGATCTCTTAGAATCTTCTTGGTATCGAATAATTGGATATTCCTTTAGGGTTGCACAAAGCGTAACAAGTTTCTTTGCAATCTCCGCTTCCACACCATGGGGATCTGGTTCGAGAAAAAGCTGACGAAAGCAAGATTTCATCCCTAAGTCAAATATACGACTTTCCTTAGCTAAAAAGTCACAATTGAATTCATTAAAAACTTTGATTCGTTTAAGCAAAGATCGGCACGCTTTGACTTTCTCCAAGATTTTATCAGGACACGCACTGAGTGTAAAGATAAATACATCATCTCCATACTTCTTTTTCTTTCCAGAGAAATCTGCAATAATTTTATCAACATTGGACTCGGTAGGATCAATAAAATAAGCGACCCCCATGTCACGAAACGGAGCTCTATCCTTGTTAATATCTTCCGCAAGGGTGATACGATGTTCCATAAGCTCGTACATTCCCATTGAGCTGGACATCACTTTCGTTGCCCTTCCATCTAGAACTAGTACCATCCATCCCGGAAAAGCATCTGGCAAAAAAAACAAAAAGGGTTTGTTTAGATGACATTTTACAGCGTGGCACACCTGAAAGATTCGCACGTATGACGGGACAAAGCGCAGTGACATCTTCGATACATACCACAGCACGTCTTGAATGCCTTTTGAAATTGCTCCCGTACAATAGCGTGTAAACCGTAACTCGCTGGTGACGGCGATGATTTAGTACTCATGTTTCAATGCGTCTTTCCTGATAGGATTCTTTCGGTGGATTTTGTGCTACTGCCGCTTGAAGCCAAAACCAAAACTCCAATACAGCGTACATGTACCCTCGCACGCAGTACAAAAATTTTGGAAAAGTATATTTTTCATAGCCCTTAAATTTCGTATAAATATAATCATCTTAGCACAATCAAGAGAATTCGTTATTTGTTGACCAAAAAAAGGGCAAAAATTCTTAGACATCGGCTTATTGATTTATATTTTCAATCGCGTTGTGGACTACCGGTAAATAACAGTATTTCATTTATTATTGATATACATAACGGATGTACATGTATGTATACGATAAGAAATATATATCGGAATGAAATTCGACTTTGGTTCTCTCTGTTCCTATTTTGAAGACTTCAAAGTTTCCAGGTGTGGGCGTATGTTACTTCGTTTTTCATCAATACACAACGTATGAACGAAAAAGTATCTCCAATATTATTGTGCCCTAACATATCTTATCTACTTTTGAATTGATAGGATTATTATTGTCGCATCTCGAAAGCATTTTTTCGGCAAACAAATTATTCATTGAGAATCTGACTGGAAAGAGTCCAATTTTCCTGTCTGACAATGCCTTCCGCAGAATACAGTGATGATTCGGATACTCCGCAAAGATTAGAGCGTTCACAAAGAGGTCGAAATGATATTGAACCATTGGATATTGGTGCATCTCCAAGAGAAAACGGGGTTATGCACTTGTACATAAACGCCAGTGCTAATTTAGTGAGCATATTTTGCAAGCCAAAGCAAATTATTGTGCTAATGAGGCTTCTTAAAGCTTCAACGTTCTGCGTTCTGGCGTTAAATATATGTGCAGAATTTATGTTTCTGTTTTTTGTGGCGCTGAATGATGTGGGTGTTAATACCGACGGTGCGGGCACTTTCAGAGATACGATCATTCGTATTTTTGGCGTATTGCTAAGCTTAATTGCAATAGCAGTCGAACTAGATATGGACCTCATCAGTCGGAAGCTGTTTGCAGGTTTTAGACCTTATATATCTCGATCGCTGCTGTTGTTTTTCATTGCCACCATCTCACAAGCGCATTTTTCTCATAACGACAATAACGCCAACATCGACGATAATATTGATGATGACTATGTGATGGATATTGATGATGCAATTGACACGAAAGATATCCCAGGAAGTGCCGTAGTCTTTGATGTGGTAACTTCAACACTTTTATTCTTATGCAGCATTGGATACTTTCTTCTTGGCGCATTATGTTGTGATCGGTATACTTCTAAGGCTTTGGCTGCGAGTGCTGCGACAGATCCTCGGACGACTGAAATTCCTTCTCAAATTATGATTGGCGAGCCGGTAACGCCGTATAGAGGACACGATGAAGTATGATGAACTATTGTAAACTGGATTTTGAAGAGAAAGATGTTATGATTCTTCAGTATATTGGATACTCTCTATGAGGCACATCAAAGGACAACCAACAACCTTAAACATTGGCTGTAAATGCAGCGCCGAACTCCTCACGGCATACATTCCATACGATTTCTTTCAAATATACTGCATCTGACCTGTCAGTTCTAGCGTATGTGTGTTTAATTTTTTTCACATGTAAAGACTAGTAAATTAAATGTTCAATTTTTGGTTTTATGTTTGGAGAATAGAATCAGTTTTTACATGAATTATTGAAATGTGACCTATCTTCTATGTTCAAAAACACTACCGGTAGAGCTAATTTGTCCGCTCGAAGCCAATGAACAAGGAACACAAATAGTGAAATTTTCAGTAGTACTCAGTACTTATTTTAATACGTACTACCGGTATAAAAACATCGCACTTGTTAGGATGGCACCAAAACTAGGTCGCATTTAACCGAGTTTAACTGTAATAAACTTGACATGGTATTAGACCGTCGGAAGCATAACGGGTGTGATTACCTAATCAATAGGTAGGTGCCACTGTCTCACTCATTAGGAGATCATGAGCTCTGATGACACTTACTAGCGTAAATCAGACACCATTTCAGGCCTCAGCGAATATTTCAATTACAAAAGGTTTTTTTTATAATTCCAGATGTTATGTTCCGAAAACAATTCAATATCAGTACAATCACCCGAAAGGAGAAATTCTCTTAGACAGATTTGTCATTCTAGTTCTTTTAAGTATGATGTGTAGATATGATATTCCTTTTCCATATGTGTAAATATAATAGTGAAGATAGGGATAACATTCACGCTCTTAGCCAAATTTAGATTTTATATCCTCGCTGACATCCCATGTACAGATGCAGCCGTCAGCTCCAACAGAAAGTAATTTGATGTCGTTCAAAAAAGCGATTCCTGTCACACCGCCACGGTGCGTAAATGGATAATGAACTCTTCGCATTTTCTTTTCTAGATTCCAAAGGAAGATATTTTCGTCAGCACCACAAGAGGCGAGAATCGTTCCATCTTTTGACCACGAAAATCCAGTTATCGTACTTGTATGAAAACACCAGCGACCTTTGCATAGCGATGACCAGTCAGCGACGCTGTGAACAAAAACATCCTTAGTGTCACCAGAAGCTATTTTTGAACCGTCGGGTGAAAAGGCTAGAGCTGTGAGCGGTTTTGTGTGAAGCGACAACGCGTTAGACTCTTTGATTTCACCATCGGTTTTAGATACACAAAAGGATCGAAGATAACCATCTCTACTTCCGACACAAAGAATCGTTTCATCGGAGTTTAATGCACAACATAGTGGATCAAACGAAATCGTAATATTTTTCAAAAGCTTTCCTTTTTTAAAAGATAAAATACTATTCACGGTCGCAATGAATGTTATTTCAGCACCAGACACGGATGTCACTGGTTGGGCTGGAAGCTTAACAGCGGATATGCACCTTTCGTCTTGAGGGCACGATGTGCGAATCATATCGTCAAATCCAGTGCTTATAATTAGCCCGTCAACGAAGGCGACAGACTTCACGATTCCACCGTGAGCTGCTTCAGTTATGTCGTTTGTTGAGTCTCCTGTTATTCTCGAGATGGATAGATCCGCTCCATTAACTTTACATATTAATCCATCACTGTCGGACGTGAAAATTTGATCTCCGTTTTTATCAATTGCTAATGCGGTGATCCCTACTTGATGGCCACACAGCGCTTTGACAATACAACTTTCTACATCATCGTCTAACAAGGAAACAATCCCGTTTACTCCGACAACTATTGGTTTGCCCTCACAAAAAGTACATGCAACAGCCATTCCTCCTCTTCCTGAATAAAATTTTTCATTTTGAATGTTCCATGTCTTCAGAATATTTCCATCGGGTATACTCATCAAATTTACAGTTTTATCTGCCGAACATGTGAGCAGTTTGGTATCGTCCTCAGACCATGAACATGAATAAATACTGCCAGTGTGCTTGCCTTCAAAAACCTGCATAACTCCACCTGTCTTTCCTTCGTATAGCACAACTTTTTTATCCGATCCAACACTCACAACATATTCAGAATTATGACTGAATCGTACACAGTTCACAGTTCCAGAGTGTTCACCCAACGTTGATGCAATCTTAAATGGCGGACCAGAGAAAAACACGCACTTTTGATCCTCTCCACCAGACATAATACGGAACGGCCTCTTCTGTCTCATATCACATGTAATCACACGCTTCGTATGTCCACCCATCGGCCCACACTGCACACCAGTATCCCACTGCACACATTTCGTGTACATAGATTTACTCCCCTCTCCCACAATGGTAATACGTTTACCCTCTCCATCCCACGCCACATCCCGAATAATACCAGGAAATGCCTGTAGCTCTAGCTTACACAAATGTTCCTCATGATCATAGGCCCATACCCTAAGCTTCCCTCGTATATCCGCACTGGCTACGTATCGACCGCTTGGACTGAACTTAGCAACCGTAACCGTTGCCGTATGACCGCGATACACCAAGGCACGCACACCCGGCAACGCCTTTGGATTATCCACAGTCGTAGCCACTTCCGAAGAACCAAACAGTTCCACTCCGAGTTCACGTACGATCACCAACTTCCCACTCGGGTAAACGAGAAGGGGTCGACCGGCATTGAATCGTCCGCAGTCTCCACTGATGATGGTAGCTTCACCTCGAACTGTGGAGGGGAGCGGTGGTAGGAGTGCCGTGATGGGGGAACCGATGGGGATGGTGCAATTACTCGCGTCTGTCTCGATGGAGCTCATGGTTGGTTAGGTGTGTTGGTGTGATGGATGATGGATATCTATTTCGGCCAATGATAAAGGCATCTCCGTTTGGGATTTGCGCTCTGTGCCACAAGAGGAGAGACAAAAAAACAAAAAACATACCGTACATAACATCGTAACGGAGGAGAAACGGGCATACGTACACGTGTATTTCTTGGAATTCTAGGAATTCTAGGAAGGCATGTTTTAACATTCGCAATTTATACATGTGTCATACGGTTATACACAGAAATCTGAAGTCCCGCACTGGGGAAAGAAGCAACCGAACACGATCAAATCTTTACCACATACCGGTACGGCTAGAGAATATGAGGCATATTATGTTTTAGCTCACACATGTATATGTATCTATGATCTATGGTATCTCTGACAACAAAACCATCGCCCCATTGGGTCCCGGCACATAATTCGCGACGGTCGACGGTCGACGGTATCCCATTTTCAGTCATCCAATCCACACTATCTGCTACTATCAGTAACACATTATCAAGCATGTATTCCAAGGGATAGTTGTCATTGGATGTACGTAGATTAGATATAGAACGTCTTGGCCAGAATAATACTTGTTATATTCCGTGTGCATTGTATCAATTCGATTCTCTCGGAAAAGAAAAGTGAAAGTCGGTCAGCAAGGGTTTAACGTTAGTCCGTCTTTGTAGCTCTCTATTTCATTGGATTTAATTATGTATTCGTCAGGGCAACGACGCTTTCGATACTTCAACAGTAATAGAGATGATGAAGAGAGACGTGATCTAGGCTATAATAAAAATACCAAGGGTTTTCACGACGATGAATTTTCGATCACGTCTTCTCGATTCTCGGTCGCATCCTCAGGTTTAGACGACAGTTTTCGCTATGGAAGTACCCGCAGCGTTAGTCACGGGTCTACCAGTGCTTCTGAATTTAGCTATGTACCAACGCAATCACAGCCTAGGGATAAATGGAGATGTATGATTTGTACGTTTGCAAATAAGTTTACTGCGTCCGTGTGCGAGCAGTGCCTGCTGCCGAGAGGGTCTAAACCGCTCAAGTCCGATCGGAATCTATTGATAGATAGCGCGCGTCGTTTAATAAGAAATGCTAGGCAAACTGAAGATGATAAAGTTGAACGGAATTCGGAGCCTCCATTGCCACGGGGAACTCGAAAGGCATATACAAAGTCAAGCAAAAGCACTGAGATTATTTCCGATGCGGATTCTATAGCTACATTTCCAAGTGATGACGCAACGAAAGGTGATAATGACCAACATCTTAATAAAACGTCACTTAATTTACGACATTTCGAGGATAGTATCAGCCAGAGCTTGAGTCAAGCAACAGTCTCATCATCTTTGAGGACATGCGCCTCACGTGATCATGAAACGTCTAGTAGTGCAGAGTTTTCGGAAAATGTGGGTTATACTACTTTGCCAAGGGTCTCAAACTATAGTGACTCATCAATAGGCGAGAATAGTCATCTACCATTTCGTTTGGGGGTAAATGAAAGCGAAAGTGTACATAATGCTACAGTTTCCGAGGGAATGGATTTCGGACCGCTAGAGAGTAATCACGAAACTATTACGAGTGTTAAGTTTTCGGAAAACTCAGGAGTGAGCTCTTCTTGCTTGCCAATTGAATACGCAAATGTCGACAAAGATGAGGAGCTTCCTCTCGCATGTGGATATCAAAACAAAAATAAAGCTTCCTCCGCTGTACTCGATGTTAAGCCTACCGACGACGATAAGAGCAACGATGAGGACAACGATGAACAACAACCCCTTAAGTTCACTGATCCTATAGAAGAGCAAAAACATTTATTACACATGACGGATGCTGAAATTACAAAAATCGAAAGAGATATACAACTATTGGAAGATCGGCAATTAGAACTTATGGAGAAACGAATGATGTTCATGACAAATATTACGTTTCTTGAAGAAGAACGTTTGCAGAGCAAGCGCAAATAGCGAGGTCGACACAAAACTTACTACGTGTATTTGAAGGGAATTCAGTATATGTAGTTGGCGAATAGAAATTCAATTAAATTTATAACTACAGATTTTGCCGTGAATCACCATGTTATGGTTCAAAATTTATTTTGATAATTTTGAGTTGCATAAAGGACAGTTGATTGAAATACTCAGTGAATCGTTGGATATACGATTACCGCACGAGGCACACTTAAAAGAATCATCTACATTGACAAAGCTTCCTGTAACCAAACATATGGTATAGGGTATCTTCTTAACTAATGCACTTTCATAAAATTCAAAACGATTCTGACCATTGGCGCGCGTTGTTTCACTAGAGAAGCGAAGAAGTTGAACTGAAAGCTCTTGAATTTCTTTAGGCTGCTCTCCATACTCCCCTTTAATGGTCTTTTCCAACGCTAATAACGCAATTTCCAATATCTTGAGACTCTTCAAGCAAAAACTGGTAATACATAGTAGACTATACAAAGTTTTCTTGTCGACATATCGTTCATAATCAACGCATACACATCTAATTGCTGTTTTGAGGCTATTTTCCATGTCCCCTGAATAGAAAAATCTGATTTACAGATTCAGAGAAAAAATAAGTAAACCTCTCTCCGCATGAGAACACATGGGTAGGTATGGCTGCTAACGTACCTATGAGCTAAACCGCAAAAATACTCAGCAGCTTGTCTCAACCCATGATTATTATCGGCAGTCACTTCGGAGAAGTAGGTGGAGTGTGCTTGTTGAAAATTCGATGGAGAGGCGCATTTTGATTCAGAAGCAAGGAGAAGATCGGCAGTTCTATGAAGCTTCGTAACTTTTTCTTTAGAATTTTTCGAGTTGATGCCATTACCATATTTCAAAACTTTTTCATGAAGCTGCAAAATTGAAAATGAGGGATTTCAACGAAAGTTTCAATGCCACGCACAATAATCCTACAATATTTACCATATTCGCAATGTCCCTTCTAAATTGGTCTTTACTGAGCTCTGCTATGCGATGGATCAGAGCGCGGGTTAAGTCGACACCTGACTTTGTTGCATCTTCGATAAGTTCCAGCACTCGAGACCAATCGCCCAGAGATATTCTGAGCATTATAGCTTCTTCCAAGTTCATATAAGATTCTGCTACATTAAAGTCTTTCAAGTATATTGCAATTTCGCACTTTTGTCGATTACTACCGGCAGGATACTTCTTCAAACGACGTAAAAAACACAAGCCCTGATAATCCCTTTTTTTACATAAAAGTTTTTCGGTAAGCTCTAAATTTTGAGCTGTTAAGGCGCGTACGAGTTGTTCCGAGTCAATATTGGAGTCCAATTTGTCACCGGTTACACTGAGGAGTGACGTTCGGCGGACGAGCGTTTCAAAGTCGAAAGGGTGTTCTAAGCT
>Ga0209092_10000998_pt1 | contig 28557 bp, 21 predicted proteins | sample FraStrMetagenome_FD_187446 | JGI IMG/M metagenome (GOLD analysis project Ga0209092, IMG submission 187446) | Marine eukaryotic phytoplankton communities from Arctic Ocean - Fram Strait ARC3M Metagenome (SPAdes) (version 2) | ecosystem: Environmental > Aquatic > Marine > Oceanic | place: Fram...
TGGAAACTATTTTACTACTCTAAATAAAAATTACTTAACAAAAAATTAAATTTACTTAAGAGACTAAAATAAAAATTTGAGGATTACAAAAGTAATCCATAAAAAATTAAATTTACTTAGGAGACTACAATAAAAATTTGAGGATTACAAAAGTAATCCATACCGGGCTGAGGGGGATTACTTTTGTAATCCGCTCACGTACGTAGAAAACAGGGTTCTTACCTTACGTAACGGTTAGAACCAACACTTTCATTAAAACCCCTGCTTCCTTCAAGAGCAGAATTATACCGAGCATTTTAAAGCTGCTATAAGTTTTAGGTATTAAATTCGTACCTACACCGTAGAATATCGTTCATTCCCACCAAAATGTTGTTGCCAAATTTCGGATAAAATGAATTATGATAGCTCCGAAGGAAAACGAAGTGGTATAGCATGACGAACTTTCATCGAAAATACACTAGAAATGCGACAAAAAAGACATACCCCTATTCAAATTCTTACCATAGAAACTCAGATGACAATCATTTCAATCACAACAAAAGAAATGTATCAAAATATACCTATGTTAGAAAGAAAGATCCAGAGAGCACTCAAGCGTCCCAAAAGAACGAATTGAAACAGCTGTGTGAAAGTCAGCAAATAAAAAATAGATCAGATTCCAAGCACATATCTAGCAACTCTAATACAAGCAAAACGTGGGTAAGGCCGCGAGAGGCTGGTGAAGATATAAGTGTTCAAAATAGCGCAAAAGAAGATAGTAACGATCGTGATTTTGAATCTCAACTTGATAAAAGCACACACGACAAAGCGAAAATTGACCAAAATTTAAGAAAAAAAGACATTTCAGTGAAAATGTCATCAAATGCAATATTCAAAAACGGAAATAGAAGTTGGAGAAGAGAATCATCAAAAGAGGTAGATGATACTACGTTACGAATATCAACAACAACAACAAGCAAGAGACGTAATAATGATGTTAAATTCCTTCCAAAATTACTTGGAAGAAATAAAATAATACGAAACCATACTGCTATTGGGTACAAGCAAAAAATCTTAGAGAGAAATCAGGTCAAACGAATAGAACTTCCATCGAACAATGAAAAGATTCAACAAAAGGCTCCAGAAACTTCCATTGATTCTGCTGATAATGAACATAAAAGTCAATCGGATCAATTTACCAATTTCACGAAAAGGAAAGATTCTATGACCAATAATGATCCTTCACCTATACCTGCTTTGACTCCCTTTGCATATCGTGGAATTTCTTCCGATAGACCTTTGTATCATGGAAACAAATGCATAATTGTAAATAAACTACCAAGCGCACAAAATGATGACAATAACAATGATAACAAAAATGCTCATAGAACAATCATTTCCACTTCTAGCAACAACAATGGGAAACAAAGAACCATGAAACTAATTCGAATACAGCAGACAAAATTTACTCCAATTTGCCCTCATGGATCAAAGTGTACAATACCGTCTTGTACGAAACGTCATGATATACCACTTGAATTTACAAAACCAACATGTCAATTTTTTCAAAACAATGGTTTGTGTCGTCACGGTAAAGATTGTCCTTTTCGTCATGTCAAAGTCGCCGAACATGCAGATGATTGTCCAAAGTTTTCAAGGTTTGGATATTGCGAAAATATGTTTTGTGAGTTATGGCATCGGAATAAAAAATCTTTGAAGAGTTTTCGATCTTCATGAGATATAAATACATTAATATGTGTTTGGAATCATTTGACACTGGTGTGGAAAAAAAAGAGTTAAGATTACGATAACATATGTAGCTAAATTAAAGTTTCTTGAACAAATTTACCTTACACAATATGTATTTTTTTCGAGTTGCTATCGTCCAAAAGAGCAAAAATTTAGATATAAATTAGAATCAGTTTAGGGTTCTTTTTTCATCAATTGTTGTAACAATATACTTTTGTCAGTCTCAAGATATCCGGTGGGTATATTATTTGATTGACATTAAACCCACATGATTCACAAGTGGCAAAGTAATCTAAGTCCTTATAGTTACTTTGAAGGGGTTCTCCCGGTTTCCACTCCATGTTTGCTGGTACCACAACACTTTTATCATGATAAGGGAGTCTCTCCGTCTTTCTATCCATATGAAAAACCTTCATAGTAAAATCTTGCGCTAAAATAAAACGTGGACAGTTTTTCTTAAAACATACATCATAACACCATCCTTTACTTCCTTTATGATGAAGATTCGAATAATAACATTGCCAAGCCTCAGGAGTAAAAAATTGTAGGTAGGTCTCAATTATGCTAGACATTGCTAAACATTCATCTAATCCTCTCATTCTAGATGTTTTAATCGTACCAAGGGTATCATTTTCAACACTTGGTTGTATTGAACCTATATTATATCTTTTCATGCGTTCTAGCAAAACATCCGGCTTGAAAGCCTTTTCTCCTTCATGAGGTATAAAGATATCATCAAGCAGAAGACCAACGTAGTTATAGTTTGAAACGAGCGTGGGCGTAATGAAATGCAAAAGGTCTCCCCAATGCAGAAATGGTGTTCTAGGAACACTGCACTTTAATTCGTCTTGTAGAGCGCGGAGATATGGATCGTCATTGGGGACTTCCTCCTCATTGGATATCATAAACGCAATACAATCCCATTTGTCTCGCGAAAAAATATTCCTTCTGGCATGTTCCATAAGAACGAGATTATTTCGTTTTCCTATCGTATTGATAACTATCAAATTTTTTTTATGTTGGTCTTCTTTCAGATGGGGCAGTGTATGATCGCTTTTTATGGTGAATTTGGAGGTATTTAGATATAAAGATATTTGAAAAAATGATAAGATGGCATAGACAAAAGCGCACTCAATGAATATCCGTGCCGATACTCTCATGTTATATTTATTCTCTGATGTACTCTCTGATAAGACAATGAAAAGCACTTTCTAATACGCCTTTTTTTGTTGATCCTAAATAAATTTGGATAGTTTGACCAAACTGAAATGGGGCAAAATTAAACGTAGTAAAAGTAAAAATAATAGTGAATAGTTAAAGATAAACTCAAAGATTTATGCAATATGGTAAAATGCTAATTTGATGGCATTCTCTATCTGATTTGTAGCTTTCATTTCGAGCAACAACATTTAAAACAAGAAGAAAAATGTGTGTAGTTGGGATCACTTGGTTTTCAATACATCTTCTTCTTTTCGCATCTCTAGTACGAATCCTTAGGACTTTGTGTCATAATTTAGCACCAAACTGGCAGGTTTTTTAAAGGCGAAATTAGGCTTGGAACATTCTTTTGAAATTACTATACTAACATTTCTATGGCTCAAGCATCGAGTCCTCGAGTCTTTTCATAGTTCATAGTGAATATGTCCTCCACTTTATCCGCGATGATAATCTATGGCACGGAAACTTGATAAGCATTTAGACGCTAGAGAATTTTTGAGGCAAATGCGAGTGAAACATTATTAGCTGTAGGATGATTTAACAGTCAATCTTTAGTATTAATCCCCAAGATATAATTCTTTATAATGAAAGAAACAAGCTGCATTGAAAAGAATCACTTTAATCACATTTTCAAATGAAAAAATCACAAAGTCGATTACTTCGATTATATGGATTAAAACATTATGACATTGCAAAGCTTAACTTCTCCTAAACCAGCCAAGAATGCTGCTTGACTTTGGTGCATTCTGCTCCACTATTTCATTCATTTGTTCAACGGGAAGATCTTCTATATGATTTAATGCGATATCAAAGAAAGCTGGTTTGCAAGGAATGTATTGTAGTGCTGGAGGGACAGTGGCCAAGTGATATTTTTCTGCACCACCGCTTTCATTTCCTCCATCAAAATCGTCCAATCTATCTAAAAGACTCCTTGTTCCCCGAGATGAAGATGATGGAGTCTTTCCCATACGACACAAATAATGATATGCTTCTGATCGACATTTGGCACCACTGATTTCCTTCTCTAGGTCTACCATAGATTCTACCAACAAATTCATTTCCGTGCCTTTTTCGTCGTTGTCATCAGAAGTACAAGCATTTAATTCTTCTGCGGCTTCATTTGCTAGTTCAAGAGCATGATCAAAGAGAGCAATGGCTTCTTTGTACTTTTGCTGCTGTTCACTGTACAATCTCCCAAGATAATAGCATCTCAAGGCCCTAAATCGAAGAATATGTGCATTCGCCTCCAAAACGAAATCATCTTCTACCGGGACAACGATTCCTTCTTCATTAACAACTACAGGACCGCCAGGAAGAGAAACAACTGTGCGAGCATCTTGTAGTAAGGCATTGTACAAATGCACAATTTCATACAATTTTGATTCATGACCACCTCCTGATTTACTTTGAGAACGCAATGCATTCAACATTTGTTCATTACGTTCCATCAATAATTTTGTTTTTTGATAATTCAGAAATCCAGAAATACTTTGTAATTCCTGTTTTTTCGAATCCACTGCTGGTCCAGATTTCATCCCCTCCATTTCTTTAAATTCCTTTGTCACAATAACATTGGCATCGTCGTACCCGCTCAAAAGATCCAAGAAGGCATCTTCGAATTTTTTAGATTTTCCTTTGGAGGTACTCTTATGTTTGTTGTAGGAAGAAACAAGTGTATCTAGTTTGAGCATTGCAACTAAGAGAGAATGATTGGATATGGGAATTGTTTGGTTCCGGAAGTGAATGGAGGACGGGGAAGATGAATTGGAAGCGGTGGAAGATGTATTCGATTTGGATGTTTCATTTTCGGCATTGGGAGATTCGAAAGGAATATCTTTCATCAAGTCCATAATGTCAGAGTCTGAGAAACCGCCATCCTAAAATTTGTGAATTGAATCAAAAGAATAACATTAAATTAGGATGATATGATGGAAAAACATCACTTCGAAGAGATACAAACCTTAAGTTCATATTGACAAAATCTTAACATGGGCTCAATGATATTCTCGGCTCTCGCTGTAAAATAATCCCGCATTTCCAATTGCTCTTTACTTTCTTTTTCTTCTTCGCTTTCCTTTCCCAAATATCCTTGAGCTAGATGACGACAAATGGCAAGAGCAGTAGCATACTCAATACAAGCCGCTTCGTATTCACTTTTTTCTAAATGCAAATTACCTCTCATCCAAGACGCATAACCTTTTGCTTCTGTGATAGTGATCTCATCGGAAGCGGAAGAAGCCATCTCCTCCAATCGATTCGCAAACTGGACTGCCTTTTTCAACCGAGCCATGAAATGTCCACGACTTTTTCCTTTCACAGCACCATTTCCAGAATCATGATTATTATTGGGGTGATGATTCTCATATTCCGCTTTCAGTTCCATAGCATATGACCATGATCGTTCCGCACTGTAAAGTTCGACCAACATGAAGTTTTCATGCGTTTTCGCAATCTGTTGTAACAAGGCAGAATCACGATAATAAGGAGCGGGTTTAAATGCATGACGAGCTGCTTTCTTATCTGTTTTTTCTTTGGTCACTGGAATTTTGGATATTTCCAAACGAAAAGGTTTGGCATGACGAAGGCGTGAAAGTCGACGAGTGCAATAAGAGCGATATTGGACATAATCTGCGTGTCGTAGTCCATGTTGAGACTGACTTGATTCTATGAGAGAATGAATCGATAGGTGAAGTTTTGGGTATACTTTTACTTCTTCTTCTTCTTCTTCTGTTACCGGCAACGGATCCGACATTTTGGACGTTACTTTGAATCAAGTAGATGGATTGAATGCGATAAAATTAAGCTCCCCAAGAGAGATGATTTTCGTTCCAGCACGTGACGAGTTTTGCCTTTGAAATATACTTTAGTTACAGTGAGCATCTGCCGTGAGCTACACTCGAAAGTAATTCGTGGCCTTAGCATTGGAAATAAAATTAAAAATACCATTTGATCGTACATACGACGATTTGAATATATTGCATACATAGCAAATATAATATCGCAATTAAGGCGTAAACCTCATGACCTCTCTAGATAGGCTACTTCTAGGGCACGGAATGTATTTTCGGTTCAAGATATCGCATGCTCCCCCTCTCCAAAACAATCACAAGCCCACGTAAAGGTTTTCTAAAGTTGTCCAAATTCCAACTACGGTAATGACATATTTTTTTATCTACCATACTTAATTGTTATATTTCTCAAGACTAATGTCAACTGTATTTACTTAAGCCACAGCTTAAATATTTCCTCTTGGTTTCAAATATTCATTTAGGATAAAAAGAGTAATATAATGGGTTGAAACAACATTTTCAACAAAATTGATCTTACTCATAATATTAAAACCTTCATCTACGCATTTACTTACTTCTTTTCGATTTGCTTCGACTTTTGTAGTAGTGCTTCTATGAATTTGACAAAAAGACAGCTGATGATTGAATGCTACATGACAAAAAAGAATTTGCTCTTTTCAACAATAGAAGATGACAGAAGAAACATCAAATGAAGATAAAGGGATGGAGAGATCTTCCGTCACACATCATCAGGATAGGCGGAAGAAAATCCCGTTTTACGCACCTATTGAGCAACGGCACCGGTGGGATGAACCACAGGAACTGCCACCAGTGCAATGGGCTGATTTATTCTACGATCTTTTCTTCGTTGGAATGGCTTATAATCTAGGACAACTTGTCTTGGGGGCTTGGGCTTCTCCAATATCAATTCTTTATGCCATTGGACTTTATTTTCCTTGTGCGAATGTGTGGCACTCAAAAGTATTTTTTGATGCTAGATATAAGACTGGAGAAGATTTGTATCATAGAAGTCTTCTTGTCATCGAATTAAGTCTCTTGACGACAGCTGTGCTACACATAAATGAACTTGAACGAATGAGAAATCCCGTCAAATATTATGATACATTTATATTTTCACTGTCAATCACTTCCAACCTCATCTTAAACACACTTCGAAAATTCGAGGTTTACTGTAATTCAAAATCAAGAACGGAGGCGAAAAAAGATGTTCGGAGAGATGTTGTATTTTCCTTATTACCTTTTTCTTGTTACGTTGCTGCCACTCTATTATCAGGATTATTACACGTGAGAAACAATGATCATGATCAGAGTCTTGATCAACATAGATTTTTGAAAGAGGAAACTACGTCGCATGCTCAAAATTCTTTTGTTGTGGGTGATATTCCTCTCTACCTTTTTCTATGTGGTACTCTTAGTCAACAGGGTCTTTCATTTCTCAAAAGTCCTCGTAAAACGCAGCGACAAGAAACGAGCACACCAGCTAATACTGAATTTGTGGTAAGCTAATTTAATTTTATTTGTTCAAGTATGTCAAATTCTCGTTTGCTCTGAACAAATTTTCTATTGCTCCTTATCTTCAGATTCATAGATCGGGTGAATGGATTATACTTATGCTTGGAGAAACGATTTTAAGTTTGTTGATTGTGCATATACCAAATGAAACTAAGGAATACTACTTCACTTTATTTTGTTCTTTGGTAACAATAACCTTCATGCAATTTCTACATTTCCATTCGGAACCACATCATCCCGAAGACCATGCATTGAGACGTTCAAGAAAAGCCGGTACATGCTATATTATATTAACTCGTTACTATTCTGCTGCAGTAGTTGCACTAGGTTTTTCATACAAAATGATGGTATCCCTTTTTGCCGTCCAATTGAATACAGATGAGACTTCTACATTGCATACATCATCTACATCACATTCACAAGAAAATTCAAATCACATGAGATATCTTGCAGGAACGCCCAGTACAGTTACAATAGAAGAGAAGAATGTGATTCAAACTCGCGTAGCAAACATTTTTTGTTTGAGTATGCTTTTTGCAATTGTAATTTTGGATATGATGGCGTTGGCACACAACGGTGGCAAAGGTAAAACTTGTCGAAGTCGTGCACTGGCTTCATTGAAATTGATTTCCATAGGTACTCTTTTAGGGTGTGCAATCTTAATCACGAACAAACCGGAACATATAGCTAGCCTTGGGCTTCTTGTTGTCATAATAAACGTCGGATATCAAGTGATATTGGAAGAAATAGAAGATGAGCCAACATTGAAAAATGATGGGGAAGAAGCATGACCCTAAACTGGATAAAGTGATTTCCATAATAAAATGAATCTATGCTGGTCACATTTTTTAAGCGTCGCTAGTGCATGCTGGATAAATTTAGTTTTAAAGATATCAGCGTTCGCTGATATTGTAGATACGTTTCTTGAATTTCTATCAAATTGTATGGCAATGGAATGATACATGATTCATCATACGACCAATATAAGAAGTAAAATGCAATTAACGGTGGTGAAATCGATACATCAACCTTTTGGCTCTATATGTTTAGGTTCCTTGTACGTTATTCTGGAAATAACTAGTTATGGTTCCAGATTTCTTTAATTTTACAATATTTCATTTTATTAAACTGCTCACATTAATGTAGGTCGACGTATGTTTCTATGAAATCAATTGCTTTCCTGACTTTGGAGTACACACCGGGGAATCTGCAGTCAGCACAATCAAAACCCCATGACACTATGCCAACTTGAATATCTTCATCACTGGTTGCTCCTTTCTTTATCAAAGGACCGCCACTGTCGCCTTGACACGAATCTTTACCGTGACGAGCTGCACACAGCATTGAAGTCGTTATTTTTTCTCCCCCTTTTGCGTACCTTTCTCTGCACTCTCGTTGGGGAATATAGTCTACCTCTACTTCAAGTAAAACATCAGATGACTCTTCACTGAAACCTATAGATCCCCAACCCATAACAGTCAGATCTAAATGTTGTGACAATCTCAGGGATCCATTATCTAGCTTAACAGGAATAAAGTAAGACGGAACTGCCTCTTTCAGCTTAATAAGCATAAAATCGAACTCAAAAGAATTTCGTTTATATCTTGGATGCTTAATCTCTTTCTCTACACGAATTCGAGAGTAAGTTTCGGTTTTATTGCTGAAATCATGAATCCCTATATGGATATGTGTAACATATCCATGGCAATGGGCAGCAGAAAGAACATATTGTTTTGAAATTAGAGTACCAGCACAAAATTGAAATCTGTTTCTGACTAGTGCAACTTGATATGGGTATCGTCCTTTAATGGACTCTGTTCCACCCACAATCCTTGGTGCTACTTTTTCATCTAGAAAGATGCCATGGAGCTTAGGGTCTTGACGTGACAGTGCGAATGGTACCAACAAGCAAAATATCTTTATGACTTGAACTCCAAACATAGTTGTAATATAGAATAGAACGTTTTGTCTCCATCCGTATTTACAAAATATATTAAATTTTTGAAATATCTTTTATTTGAACTTTAAATTTAAAATGAAACTTATATTTGAAACAGAAGGATGAATTTAGAACATTTCCTGTTTTGCTACATTAAAACGAGCGCTTCTAATATTGTCTGTTATATCAACAAATAAGGCATCGTTTTCTTTCATATCAGCATCTTTGTACGTGCCAAGTACAAACTCCCAACGCTGCAATGCCTTTGTATAGTCTTTCATGCTCATGTGTGCATCTCCCATACGCACTAAGACTTCTGCTACTTGCATAGAATTTATTCCAAACTCTCTTTTTTTTATACTCCTCGCTCCATCATAGCATTTCAATGCCTCATCATGTTTCCCCATCTCACTAAATATTTCACCCATAGAAAGTAATGTTTCTCCTGAATCTCTTGTACTGCTTCCTAAGTGCTTAATCTGTAATCTCAACACATCTTTAAAATTCTTTAGAGCTTTTTCGTGTGATTGATGTGTCAAATAAATATTGGCAATTTTTTGTTGTGTATTCACGAGTTGGATATCATCATTGCCAAATGTTTCTTTCTTCAATCTCATGGATTCTTTATAATATTTCATCGCTTCGTGCGATTCACTTTTTTCATCATAAACGCAACCCATTTCATGCAAAACTAAAGCAATTTGAACATTTTGTTCTTTTATATCCTTCTGGCCTCGATAGATTCGTAAGGAACCTTCGAAGTATCGAAGTGCTTCATCAAAATTAGATTCCAACAAGTGCATAGATCCAACTAATTGAAATGCCTCTGCAACGTCGAGGTGTTCGTCATTTAAATTCATTTTTCTACAATACAAAACTTCGTCGTAATAAAAAAGTGCTTCAGTGTAGTCTTCCATCTGTTCATATATTTTTCCTATACTTAGTAGGACTGATGCAAGATCAATATGAACTTCGCCCAAAACTCGCTTTTTAATTGATAAAACATTCTGAAAACATTCCATAGCATCTTCATAACTTTCCATATCCAATAAGAAAATGCCTAAATCTTCGAGCGACTCAGCCACATCTTGATGGTTCCCGTGCAAATGCAGCTTTCGTATACGGAGACTCTCGTCAAAACACATTTTTGCGTTATCGCTATCTTTCCTAATTAAATGAATTTTACCCATTCGACGATAAGTTGGAGCTAAGGCTAAATCATCACAGCCAACTTTCAATGTTCGGATTCTCAAAACTTCATCGTATATTTTCATTGCGTTATCATATTTTTCTTTAATAACATATAAACCCCCTAATAAGTATAGCGCTTCTGAAACTTTCTCCGTTTTTGGCCCAGTTTCTGTCTTGTACATTTGTAGTGCTTCCGTGTACAATGATTTAGCTTCATCGAAGTCTTCCATTTTTTCATAAACGGTTCCGATTGAGCACAATGTATCTGCTAATAACTCATGACTTTTTCCCAGAAGCAGCTTACGAATTCTCATAGCTTCTTCTAAGCATCGTTTTGCGATTTGAAATTGGCCACGTTTACATTGTATTGTACCAACTTCATTTAGCACATCAGACACACTCAAATGATCCTTTCCCAATTTTTTCTTGCGGACTTTCAAAACATCTTTGAAGCAAGATAATGCTTCTGTATGTTCTGTATTATTAGCATGTGCTGATCCCAATTTGTACAGTGTGTCTACCAGATCCTTATCATCTCCATCCAACAATTTCGTTTTAATTTTTAGACTTTTTTGATAGCTTGAAATAGCCTGAACTACATCCCATCTCTTTATGTACGTATCACCTAAACAATCATGCAGTTCAGCAACATAAATATGATCTTCATCCAAAGTTTTGTTGTATAACCAAAGAGCAGATTCGAAATTTTGAAAAGCTTTCTCCTCTTCACCTTTTGCTTGATATACTTTTGCAATACTCAATAATGAATCAGCAACTAATTCGTGATCATCTTTAAATTTTGACTTTCTTATTTTTAGTGATCGCTCAAAACTTTATACAAAGGAAAACATGGATTTAAGAAATAGAAAAGATGGAGTTTTTGGAATGGAGCGATGATATATGAAACGTACCATTTCAATGCTTTATCGTGCTGTGAAAGATGAAGGTGTGTTGTACCAATATTGCTCAGTGTAAATGCAACTTCTAGGTCATCTTTTCCTAATTGAATTTCTCGAATTTTCAAAGCCACACTATAACAAGACATAGCAGTTTCATGATTTTCTATTTCATTGCAAATACGACCCATGTTATGCAAAGTACTTGCGACTGCAACATGCTTATCACCCAACTCTCTTTTTCGAATTTTTAAGGCTACATTATGAAATAGGAAAATATTAGAGAATTGATAAGGATCTAGAAAAAAGATTTGCTGTTTCAATAATTACCTTCATCGTAGCATATCATCGCTTTTTCAAACTCCTTTTGCTTTGCTTGTGTATTTCCTATATTATGATGAACTGTTGCAACAAGCAAGTTATTTTCTCCAAGTCTGGTTTTCCTGATATAGAGTGCTTCATCAAAACATGTCATTGCTTTATCATGAAAATTCCGTTTCGCATGAACAACCCCCATAGCATTGAGAACCAAAGAAATGTTGTCATGGTCAATTTCGATTCTCCAGATACGAAGAGCCTCGTCATAAGTATCTATGGCGTCTTCGTAACGATTTAGTTTGTCGTGAACACGCCCTAAATTAAGATAGGCTCCGGCAACATCAACGTGATCATTGCCTTCTTTCATTTTTGTGAGGTCTATTACATTATGATAACCTTCAATGAGATTACTGTATGTGGCTTCCTTAGCAAATAAAGATATTTCGGTTCTCATTTTATTTTCCAATATTTTAACGCATTCTGAGAAACAAGCTAACGCTCTTCCATTTTTTTTCATGTCTTTGTAAACATTCGCGATGTTTTGCAAGGAATCAGCAATATCTGGATGACCTCTTCCAAGATTTTTTTTCTTAATTTTAAGACTACTTTTGTAACATAAAAGACTTTCCGCAGCGTCTCCCATTTCTTCGTAAATAATACCAAGATTATCTAAACATTCAGCAACTGCATGATGTTGTTTCCCAAAACGCGCTTCCTTACCATAATGAGCAGCTTTGAAATGTTTCAGCGCACTATCATAGTCACCCAGCTCTAGATGGATCTTACCAATCCATTGAATAGTGTCAGAAATATCTTCATGATTATCTCCGAGTTGCATCCTCCTTACCCGTAAACTTTCTTCAAAAACACCCATAGCAGTATCATATTCACGTGTTTTACAATAAACAACACCCATATTGTGCATAATGTCCGCAACACTCAAACTATCTTCACCAACTATAGGTCTGAAAATGTCCAAAGCGTCCTGGTAATTCTTCATAGCTCTATAACTGTCACCACGACTTTGATGAGCAGCTCCAAGGCAGTGTAATGTTTCGGCTACCGAAACATGATCCTCTCCTAAAACAGTTTTCTTAAGTTCGTAAGCATATTCATAGTGCGCCATTTCAAGTCTCAACATTGAAAGCTCCCCAAAGCAGACTCCAAGAGTATGTAAAGATTGCCCCAATTCTTTAGCAAGAGTAGATATTTTTCTTTTTAGAGAGATTGCTTCTTCATCATCGCTAGATTTGTCGTCATCATGAGAGTGCTTAGCTTGTTGTTTGGACATCACCAAATTTGCAGATTGGTGAATGATAGTGGATGCTAGTTCAAGGGATTTAATAGCAATACGTCTAGTCCATTTTTGAGCATGATAATGAATTGAATGATATTCAGAATTTGGACCATCATCTACTTCATTGTTATCATTAAGAGAATGATTCTGATGGTACTGTTTGGATAATATACCTTCTATCACGAACTCCTTTAGATCCTGATTATCATCTCGTTGTCGTATAACCCCTTCTAATACGCCCATCGAAAGGAGGCGGGTTTGAATAAATTTCTTATCTCTTAGGCATTTTGCGGCATCTGTTAATAAGGATCCATGAATCATGTGCCGTGGTAACATTCGTACCGCATACATGACATATATGTCAATAGAATTAAACCCATCTTGCATTTTTGTATAGGAGCTAAAAACGGTTTTGTGATCAGCAATCTGATACTTAACATTGTCATCATCCATTTGATCAATGAGTGGCATACTTCCACGAATAAGTAATGCTCTAACAAGGGCACGATTCCAACGGATAGAAGGGTTTTTCATGTCAGTCGGTGCAGAAGCATTAGTTATAGTTTGTGTATCATCGTCCTCTTTCTCTTCATAGTCTACATTGGTCGTTTCTTCAATAGGTGGTGGTGCAAGAAAACTTGTAAATGCTAAATGTATTCCATAATCTTGAGTGATATCATGATTGATTCGAAAAAATACATGTTTGATACCACTATTATTTGTTTCAGAATCGTCCTGATCAGATTCTCTATCATCATCTTCTGCGTTTTTCTCAGGAGGATCAAAGAAAACTACATTTTCATTGTTATCATCATCTTCTTCCAAATGTTCCTTGATACGACCGAACGTCGCCAGGCGTCTACTTTTCGTGGTGCTTAACATACTTTGAGAGAAGAGTGAAAAATCATCGGCACCAGCCCAATCACTCAATCCCGTAGCAATAGTGACATTATCATTATCATCATAAAGACTATTATTAGAAACAGACTTTTTCATGGCAGGTGTCAAATCAGTTGCATGAGAATAAACCGAAGCAGAGGATTTACCTCCTCCTCCTCCTTGTACGTCAGCATTTAATTGATTTTGTTTTGGATCAGTGGTGATGGTTATAATTTCTAATACACCAAGATAAACTAAAATATCACGAAGATAATTGCAACATTGATTCATTCCTTCTTCCAGTATTAAGTCACTTTCATCATCATCATCATCATCATCATCGCTTTCTTCTTTTTCTTCTGATGTATACTTTTTTAAATCTGATGAAAAAAAGAGCCGAGCTAGCATTTTTCGTTCTTCCAAAGTAGTTTCTGGTATTGTAGAGGCTTCCTTTGGAGTATCCGTTCTTTGCTTATTTTGCTTTTTATTGGAAAGCCCAAGATCATTTTTCTGTAATATTTCTTTCATTCCTTTCATGTGCAATATTTCTTTCCATAATTCATAAACAATTTCATATGGAACAAACGGACGATGCTGTAAGGATTTTTGAATTTCTTCGGAAATTTTTTTGGCGTGTACATCAGAGGACGGATTCTTTTGGGAAGAAAAAGATGTATTATTATGATTATTGGTGTTTGAGGTGGATGTTGGAGAAATGGCTGAAGCGTAATTATCACCCATCAACATTTTTTGACTGAAATATTCCTGGGGGTTCATAATTACTGGAACATGCATTTGCTGTAACGATTTCATATGAGGTGATTGTTTTAACATTACAAATTCGTGAGCCGTTATCATGTTGTCATGTTGAGAAGGGTTGGAGAATCGTGAATGATTGGATTCTGAAATGGGTTTATTCGACGTAGAAGATGGAGAGTTTGTTGAGGAGGTAGTAAATGAAACAGCCATAGAAGCAAAGCATAGTTGAATAATTCTCAATAATAAATCAGCATCGTTGTTCTCCAAAGGAATATTCAATGTAGAATTTATACCTGCTGACAAAGATGAAGAATCATCCTTACTTTCATTATTATTGTCATTAGAATGGTGTCTCTTATTTTCCGATGCTGCATTTATCAAAACTTGTGAGTTGGAAAAAGTTCGACCCAAAATGTTGAATAATGCTTTATTTGGATGATTTTCGATATAATTATCATCCGAAGGTTTTGGTACTCCATTTAGGTTTGGGGTGTTTGTAATCATAATGCTTGATAGAAAATAGAATGCTTCAAAGTGGGCTTATCCAATCCAATGGATACCTTGGTCTTATTTACAGTTCCTATCCAAAGGTAGTCAAATAGGTTTGAACTGTCTTGATGTAAATTTTGGTCCAAAATTCAATAAACTGTGATAAAAATGACTTTTAAAAGGGGTTGTGAATCGCGAATAAAAGTGAAAGTGCCGATTTTGTTCATAATTTACTATTTCACTATCAGCAGAGTGTTGAGCACAAGTGTGGGTCATTCCTACTTCAAATTTGAAGGATCGTGAATTGTTGTAATAATTCTGTCCTCGCAAAATGACCCCGCGCCCATCCGGTCCCCGTCTACGGTACTTTAGTCTTTGTGTAGGTTTATGTTTAGCTTTCTTCTGTTTGGTCAGCAGAATATTTATTACGTCATGTGTTAACCTTCTATTCAAAGAAACGGGTTTGTTCATTTAGAACTGATCAGCAGCAGATAAAACTGCTTTTGTTAATTAAATGCTCGCATTTAAATACGAATTAGGCAATTTGTAAGGCCCTTTTACAGCTGTCTGTTTCATTCCCGTACGTCAACTTCTATACTTTCCCGTATCCGTTGGCTCGTGTTATGATGATACTCATTTGTGTTCCTTACTTTATTACAGTTCATTTGAGGCTACATAGAGAATTGACGATGCCAGCAGTCACAATTATTATTTTTAATCCCCCAAAGCAAGAACAAGAATTGTTATATGAGAAACTGTCAACGATGAGTTCTTCAATAAAATATTTATCCTTCAAACGTACTTATCTCTCGCGGATATATTCTGAAGTTAAGTGAATCTTTCCTTCCTTATTCAAGAAGAAGGACATTCAAACATTGACACCACGACCAAAATAATAAACGTCAAGTTCTTAGAAAAATACATTTTTCCAAGAGAAATATACACAGAAGGAACAATTCATTAAATATGAGCACCAAAGCCACCATTATCACAAGAATCCGTACCAACATCTCCAAGTTCGCATCTTCCATTTATTTCCTATTTCCATTTTTTATCGCATTAAATTTATTCACTTATACCGATCGTGGGATTATACCTGGAGCATCCCGAGAATTCTCCACCTTTGCTGCCAATGCGGATGATTCCACAGATTTTATTCAACGCAATCCTGATGCCGGTATAGGGATATTGCAAGCTGGGTTTATATTAGGTTATTCCATCGCGATAGTCATTTGTGGACATTTAGTCCATTCGGTTCCGTGGAAACGATTAACGTTGACAGGGTTTGGTTTATGGATACTGGCTGTGTTTGGGAGTGCCTTTGCGCATCATGTACAATCGTATACTGTTCTGTTTATAGCAAGAATGTTCACGGGAGTGAGTGAGGCTAGTTTTCAAGTGATTGCTCCCCCTATGATTCAGGATCGAGGTGGAAAACGATCAGGTTTATGGTTGAGTTTATTTTTGAGTGCCATGCCTTTAGGGATGAGTATGGGTTATGTTTTGGGGAGTCAAGTTGCCAATAATCACAATTTAGGTTGGCCCTGGGCATTTTATATTGAAGGTTTTATTGCGATTCCAGTATTTTTCTTGGGTTTTCTCATCACGGACGATAAAAACGGAGGTATATTTGCCCCCACTTCCACCATCCAAAAGAAAGAAAATAATCAAGATGGAGAAAACGATGGAAACACAAATGCTGGTACGCATGGAGGAACATCCTTCATGCAGGAAATTAAAGTATGCCTTTCCTCCAAAACCTTAATAAGTATCATTGCAGCTCAATCTATTTGCATTGCTATCTTTTCGGTGTTGACTACCTTTGGTGGCGCATTTTTACTTGCATTGGGTCTCTTTGAATCAGAGACACAGGGAGCATCTCTTTTTTCCATAACTGCTGCTTTAGCGGGATTTCTTGGAACTCCTATGGGTGGAATAGTGGTAGATAAAGTCCTATCCAAGCATAAAGAAAATGAAGTATTAAATAATGATGAATCCATCAATGAAAATGACGAAGAGATGGATAAACTCAAACAGATACATAATTTGCGTCAACTTTCCTCTCTCCTTCCTGTAACTACATGGATAGTCGTTGCAGGTATAGTTGTATGCTATCCAACTCTCTTTTTTGACCACCCTGCTCCATTTCTTGCATTTTTATTCTGTGGATTTGTATTCCTCTTTGCGGCTCAATCTGGAATCACAATGTCTATAATGCTCTCCGTTCCTGGGTCACATAGATCGAATGCGCTCGCATTTGCAACTCTCATGGCGCATGCATTTGGAGATGTACCCTCACCGATCGTCTTTGGTTATATTAAAGATAAATTGGCCCCCCATTGTGTTATAGATTCCGAAGGTGATTTCCTGGATTTCGAAAAATGTCAATCCGAACATTTTGGTGTTCGGAGCACAATTGCATTGGCATATGCGTGGATAACCTTAAGTATAATATTTTTTACATTGGCCAGACGGCTAGCGATGAAAGAATTACAGATGCTAGAAATGGGAACAGCAGATTATCATGTACAACTGGTAGAGAGGAGAAAGGTGGAAAAAAGACAAATTCTTCAAAATAGTTTGTTTCCTGTGAAAAAGCCAGATAAGGACGATGAAGACGTTGATGATGATGGTAATATTATTGAGAATGGGAAAAATACTTTTGAATTAATATGATGCTTGCTGTCGAATGCTGTAAACAGTATATGCTCATAATCCAGAGAAAAATCTGATGTAAAATATGGAACGAATTTCGTTTTTATGTCAACATAAAAATTAAAATGATGTAGAACATTATAGATAAGAGTCTTTAAAGTATTATTAATGACCTCTGGCTTTCTATGCATCACATAAAACATTGATTTTCAGAGTTAATCCCGAAAAAAGGATCGGAAAAATTAATTATGGAAGTTCAATTTGAGACATATGTACAACTTAGTATCCATTCTACACAGAAAATTCGAAATCATACGACACGTTTATTTTTGAATTACGCACGCGAAGCATACTACAAACACAAGTTAAGAAGAACACAATTAATGAGGAGATCAATGAACAACCTCTCCCCTCTTACAAAATAGAAACTTTTCATGAGACGAACAGGCAAAGTAAATCAAAAGTAGGACAAGAAATATGAGGAATATATGGAAAGGAAGCTTATGCATTAAATTTTTGCTCTTGATTGTAAATGCCAATGCGTTCCTTCAAAGTCAACACTTGCAAATCAATCATGCTCGTCATAGACTTCAACCAAGAAAAATAAAGAGCACAATCTCTCAGAAGTTCTGTTCCAATAACAATCAAGAAAGGGAAGAAGATCAAAGAGAATACTTTCCTTATCGAAGGAGTTTTATTAATGTTGTTGGTACTGGTTTAGTTGGTACAACAACTTTATTTCCATCCAATGTCAATGCTAAAGGTTTTTCCCTGTTTCAGCAAAACAGTGAAACTACAATGGCAGCTAGAAATCTCGTGGGAGATTCGGCATTACGTTCTCCAATAGATATAGCAGAAATTATGCGAATGAAGTCCCTCACGAGTGAAACTTGTCTCCTTACAATTCTTCCTGTGAAGAATACTATTTTTAGAACTATGCAAAGTTTGATCGAAAATGTTTCCGATGGTGAAAATCCAGGTAGGACTTCTAATAAAACAGTTGCTTGTGGTTTTACGTTTTTTAAAGTTCTAATCTTTTCTTGCATTGATGACTTTCCTTTATGTAATGTATAATATCACTCAAAAATAATAATTTGTAACAAAACATAGACAATGATGAAAAATTGTGGTTGGTAGCTACAACATCCGCTAAAAACGCATTGGAGTATTTGGACAAGCAACGCAGCAACATAGAACCAAAGTTTAATGAAAATGACGATCCATTGAGACAAATTCTCAAAGGGGAACGTGGAGAAGATTTGATTGAAAATCTTCGAGAAAATATCGTTTCGTTAAAGGAAGCAACACAGAAAAAGAATACGACTCGCACCAACACTGCACAAAAAAAAGCATTGCTTGCTCTGAATGACTTAGGTGAATTGTTGGTGGATAAATTTCCGTATGAAGTACCAAAGACAGGGAAGTATTCTTATCTACCTCGATTGTTGGGAAGAGCTCGAATCACTTTCACCATTGAACGACAAGGTACAACTTTAGGAGATATAATTGTCATAGCAGATGGATACACTGCTCCAATTACTGCCGGTAATTTTGTAGATCTGGCAAGTCGGGGGTTTTATACGGGCCTTCCCATCAAATCAATGAAGAAACGATTATCTTCCCCCAATGAGGATGCTGCAAAAAGTATAAATTTATCAGTATTGGGATCCTTCAATGAAGGTTTTTATGATCCTCTGACAGCAAAATTACGCCGTCTTCCATTGGAGATTCTTCGCATTGATAAATCTAATGGCGTAGCGGAACCAACATATCCTAAGTCCTTCCTAGGACCATCTCCACCTATTGGCAAAATATCAGATAAACTGGCAGATCCAGTGCTGAGCCAAGAAGTCGGAACGAGAAAAGATAATAAGCCAGTACTTAACTTTGATATTCCAGGTCTAGTTGCTATGAACCACCCTGATAAAAATATCAATGGAGCCTCAGCTGAGTTTTTCATCCTTAGCAAAAAAGAATTAAATCGAGGGACAAGCAAGATGTTTGACAATACCTATGCGCCATTTGGATACATTGTCAATGGTTTTGACTTGATTGAAAACTTGCAGCCAGGAGATTTGATCTCATCTACTGATGCTAGTGAATGGGGATTATTAAACTTGCAGAAAATCAAAGGAACCAATCTGCAAGATTTAATTGGAAATGACTGATAAAACCAAAAAGTTTTTGAATGGTAGACTTGTATATAGCTTGAAAAGTTTACAATGAAAATTAATATGCTACGCTAATAAGTTTTTGTTATTTTTGGTAACGCAAATATTTTGGCATTTTATATCGTTTCTTTTGCCATGCATCGTCTTTGTTGACCATAATCAATTGTTGTGACATATTGCCGAAGCAAATGACTCGCACATAATTACACTTCATCTATTTCAATCAAAAGATCACCAGCTTCAATCTGATCACCAGCTGTGACCTCTAACCTCAAAACAGTACCATCACATGGTGCTGCAACCACTGTTTCCATCTTCATTGCACTGAGACTTAGCAATGGGTCTCCAGCATTCACCTTATCACCTTTATTAACCTTCGTTTCCAAAACCACACCTGGCATAGGTGCCCCTACACTACCCAATACATCTGCTAACGACTTTTGACGCTGGGTTGTAGCACTCTCAATACTTGTATCCTTAACTCGAACCATTCTGGGAGAACCATTCAGTTCGAATTGCAAATCCACAAATCCGTCCTCATTTGGTGCACCAACACCCTTTAACTTCACAACAAGATTTTTTCCAGCTTCAAGCTCAATATTGAGTTCCTGGCCTACTTTCATGCCAGTTAAAAACGTTTTTGTGTCAAGGAAAGCCAGTTCTCCAAACTCCTTTTTATGTTGCAAAAATTCTTCAAAGACTGCAGGATACATAGCATGAGACATGACATCTACATCTTGGATCGTTACTTCGCCATGCATATCCATTAGTTTATTCTTCTGTATATCAAAGTCGTAAGGAGTCATCTCAGCACCAGGGCGACCTTCAAACATTGTGCTTTTTCCATCAATTGTCTTCCCTTTGAGAACTCTGCTACGTAATGGCTCTGGAAATCCAAATGGGGGGATGCCTAGATATCCTTGAAAATATTCAACTACGCTAGTTGGAAAACTTAATTCAGCAGCCTTTTCTACTACTTCTTCTTCGGTCAAGTTGTTCGCAACGATAAATTGTGCTAGATCTCCTGTAACTTTCGAGCTGGGTGTGACTTTAATGATATCACCAAGTAAACGATTTGCTGAAGCATACGCTTTCTTAACCTGACTCCATTGACCAGTCAAACCCAATTGTGCACTTTGGAAGAGAAGATTTGTATATTGTCCTCCTGGCATCTCATGAATGTATACATCTGCACTTCCAGATTTTTGGCCAGATTCAAAAGGAGCATAAAGACTGCGACATTCCTCCCAATATTCGTTAACTGCAGAAACTTCTGTAAGATTCATGCCAGTATCCAAATCAGTACCTGCAGTACTTGCTACTATTGCTCCAAGAGATGGCTGGGACGTAGTACTGCACGATGGAAAAGAACTTAAGTTTAGTTCCTAAATATAATCCACCGACTAAATATTTTATGAATTTTTACTCACCCACTCATAGCATCCATAGCAGCATCAACAGCATCTGCACCTGCTCTAGCTGCGGCAAGCATACTCGCAACACCCGTGCCAGCTGTATCATGTGTATGTACATGTATTGGCAAATCAGGGTGCTCCTGCCTAATCGCGTTAATTAGCAGAGTCGCTGCTTCAGGCTTTAACAAGCCAGCCATGTCCTGTTTTCAATAAGTGACAAAGTAATCAATATGAGCATATGATTTGTTGAGATGATCCATAATCACCATATATAGCCTCTTACCTTAATGGCAAGAACATGGATGCCTTGCTCTTCAAGCTTCCTGACAAAGTCCAAATAATATTCCAAATTGTACATCCCTTTATCAGGATCACTAACATCGCCTGTGTAACACACTGTTGCTTCAATAATTCCACCAGCTTGACCGACTGCATCTATTCCAAGACGCATGTTTTCAAGGTAATTTAGGGAGTCGAATACCCGGAAAACATCCATACCATGTTGTTGCGCTAAGCGACAAAATTCAAAGACTACGTTGTCTGGGTAGGAAGTATATCCAACAGCATTGGCACCGCGAAGGAGCATCTGAAATGGGATGTCTGGTACTTCCTCTCGAAACTATCATAATTGAGAAGAAATGAAATACACAAAGTGAGCATTTCGCTATATTTGGAAATATTGTATCTATCCAATTGAGCTTACCTGTGCAAGGCGATCCCAAGGACATTCCTTCAAAAATCTCATCGCTACGTCAAAAGTAGCACCACCCCAACACTCTACAGAGTAGGCATTCCTCAATGCAATACTTGTCGGTTGCGCAACTTTTAGCATATCATACGTTCTCATTTTTGTTGCCAGCAGTGATTGATGTGCATCACGCCAAGTGGTATCAGTAATCAAAAGACCTTCATTAGCACGAACAGCTTTTGCAAAAGCCTCTGGTCCATCCTGATCATAAATTTGTTTAAAGCTTCGATCTTTACTTTCATGTACATCCAATGCAGGAACGATTGGAATAATATCACTTGGTGGTGCAGAGTTCTCGCTAATTCCTAAACTTTTCGGAGGACCATTCACAACAATACTACCAATATAATGGAGTAATTTTTGGGCCCTATCTTTAGATTTCATAGGTGCTAGTAGGTCTGGGTTTTGTGCTATAAACCCAGTATCAACTGTTCCATACCGAAAATCGTTATTTTGTAGCACATTTAAAAGGAAAGACTTATTTGTGGTAACACCTCTCACGCGAAACTCTTGTAGTGCACGAATTAGTTTGATGGTAGCATCGTGACGTGTTTGTGCTTTCGCAGTGATTTTTACCAGTAGGGAATCATAATGTGGTGTAATCTTTGCTCCAGCAAAACCTGGACCATCATCTAATCGAATGCCCATCCCAGCTGGAACACGGAAAACATCAATTGTACCGGTATCTGGTCGAAAGTCGAGTGAAGGATCTTCTGTCGTAACTCTTACTTGCATAGCGTATCCATTTTCCTTGATATTTTCTTGAATCAAACCAAGATCTTCCAATTTGGCTCCACTTGCTATTTTAATTTGATTCTGTACAATATCGATACCAGTAATTTCTTCAGATACTGTGTGTTCAACTTGCACACGAGGGTTAACTTCCATGAAAAAATGATTCCCGTGCTTATCGACCAAAAACTCGACTGTTCCAGCGTTTAAGTATTTTTCAGAACTTAGCAAGCGAATAGCATCATCTAACATTGTCTTTCGTGTTTCTGGTTCCAAATTTAGGCTAGGTGCACATTCAACTACTTTTTGATGACGTCTTTGAACGGAGCAATCCCTATCAAACAAATGAACTACATTTCCAGTGCCATCACCCAAACACTGAACTTCAATGTGCCGGGGCGTCTCTACTAATTTTTCAACAAAACAACGACCATCTCCAAATGCAGTTAATGCTTCATTCGAAGCTGTTTGGAACATTTCCTCAAGTTTATCAGCAGATTCAACTACTCGAATACCACGTCCACCTCCTCCCATTGCAGCTTTTACAATAGCAGGGTATCCGCATTTATTAATAGGATCCTCAATATATAGCCTGGCTTCCTCAGCAGTAGATAGAGCTTCTTCCGTCCCAGGAACAACAGGTACATTATTTCGAACAGCAGTTTCTCTCGCAGCCATCTTGTCCCCAAAAGTAGCAAGATTTTCAGGAGTCGGACCTACAAATGTAATGCCAGCATCTCGGAGGCTGCGAGCAAAGTTTAAGTTCTCTGACAAAAAACCATACCCTGGATGAACAGCTTCAATTCCATTTTCCTTACAAATTTGAACAATTTTTTCAATGTCCAGATATGCAGCAACAGGAGATTTCTCATTCGAAAGCTCAAAAGCCTGGTCAGCCTTGTATCTATGTTGAGTAAAACGATCTGAAAAAGAAAAAAAGGGTTTTGAGTTAATAACAAAGAAAAACTTAACATCACAAGATACCCCCTGGGATATAGGATGGATATTCGTACATACGAAAGTTCAAACGTACGTAATTAATATTGAATATTAATCTAAGTGAGGTAAGTCAACAAGGTGTCAATGATGCGATGATTTTTCCCCACCTAAATTTATGATCTTTGATTTCTTCCTTTCAATGTTGAACTTTCATCTCAATCACAATGAATGCAAAAGACTGCAGTAATCATGATCCAAGCGCACAAAATAAACAAACCAAAAATTATAAAAACGATTGACGAAACGCATTTTTCATAATCATTCAATTCATTTTTTACAATATACGAGACGTTTCGAAAATGTCGGAGAAGTCATAGATCACCTTTATTCTCTGAACAATTGACTTACCTTCATGGGCATATATACCTGCAGTTGGAATGCCCAATTCTGATGAAGCTCGCATGATTCGTGTTGCGATTTCTCCACGATTAGCTGCCAAGAGTTTCTTAAATGGAGTCTCAGCATCATGGATTTCATCCACCACAGCTGCACTGAACGACCTTGTCAGGTCATGACGTGAACTAAAAGATTTCTTCCCGACATAGTGATTCAAAGAAACTTCTAATTTCGAGTAGCTGATATATCCACCCGAAATAGCACTGCTTGATACAATGATAGGCCTGCATGAGTTCATGAACCTTGCTTTTCTTCTACTCTCTCTAATCACATTTTGAGTAATGGATCTCAACATCTTTGAGGATGAGTGTGTGTTAGATAAGAATTTAGCCCAGCTAGAAAAAGTTACTTGATGATGCACGGTATTTTTGTGATATCCGCACCAATAATAATTGCAACGAACAAAATTATGAAAGAAATCTTTTTCTTGTGAGTGACCATAGTTCCTTCTTGAATATATCCTTTACAAAACTCAGAGTAAATTCTTACTAACCAAGACACGTGATGAAAAATTAGAAGTCTACAAAGCAACTATGCTACTACTGAAAATTGAATTCTGCTGGTTGCTGCTGACATCAATTAATCATACGTGCATAACACGTAATTTATAAATTCATACTGCTGTTGTACATATTTAAATATCAGTATACACTATCGTAGCTGTTTTTTATCCAAATACCAAACGAGTCACTTTTTGGGGGCCCGAGGTAAGAAAGCTACAAAAACGATTAGAATAGAATTAGTAGTAATTTAGTCTAATTAAATAATGAAACTCTTCTTCAAAAACAAATCTGTTTTCGATGAAAACTAAAATATAATGCACCCCATTCTTATTTTCAAATTAGTTTTCATGCAAATTTAAAAGTACGAATGTGAGTGTCAGAATATTTGCATGAAAATAATAAAAAAACATGTTTCATGTCAGAAACAAGAACTTCAAAAAAAAGATTTGTGTAAAACTAATGTAAATTACTATGATGATTAAATGATCTAGTATGTTTTTATGAAGTTAGTAATTTGTATTATAGTTATGTGTAGTATTTATATTCTAAAAACAAAAAAATGGTTAGAACAAAAGCAATCACAGCAAGCAATCACAGCAAGCAACAACAAGAAAGTATCAGGCAACTCACCCTCTGCCCTGTCTACTGGTAGTAAACAGAGCAAGAGGAGCAGTAAGGCAGGAGGATTGGTTGCCCCCACCACTGCTGCTGGACCAACCACTAGGAATAGTGACAAGCGCAGGAAATCCTTGCCAGAAAGGAAGAACACAACTGCCACCAACAAGCAGAAGACAACCAAGGCACCAAGGAAGAAAGCTTCTGCCAAGAAAGCTATCACCCCAGTGCCAGATTTGTCAGATACCATCACTGATGAAATCAGGAAGGAGTGGGGGGGGCCTGATGCTATGGATAAGAAGGAGGAAGTGGCAAGGAAACAAGGAGAAGGAGGAGGAGATGTACTAAGCCAGAACTATTTGCTTGCAGTTCTTAACAAACTGCAACTGCAAGAACCCCCACCCCCTCCCGCTCCTACTATCGCACCACCCCCTCCAGGAGTTGATGCTGTGACCATCATTGCTGAGAAACCTGCACCTGTGCATGTGCCTGAAAATCCAGATCCAACACCAACCCCTCCAGGAGTTGATGGTACCACCATGATTGCAGAGAAACCTGTACCTGCACATGTGCCTGAAAAGACGGCTCCAACACCAACCCCTCCCATTGCTGAGAAAGTTCCACCTGCACCATTGGCACCTATCCCTGTTTGTACTCCGCCAGAAGAGGAATAACAAGAAATAAACAATGCTGAGGACGAGGCCTCCACAAAAGAAAATTTGCGATTTTTAACAGAGAACCCAGGAATGAAAGACCTGATCCTCAAGATTAAGGATATGCTACTCGACTTCCGGTCTACAAACCAGAAAGCCATCCAAGACGATAAGATCCAGTTTCAACAAGGAACTACTGAGCTGATAGATGTCTACTCTGTATCCAAAACAAAGGATATGTACAAGAGGTACCAAGAAAACTTTTTGGCTTTTGCCAGTGAGAACAACATAAACAATGGTTGAGGAAAAAAGCAAACTTACCTTGGACAACTTCATTACTAAATTTTTTGTCACTCAAGGCATGATTTATTGCCCAAGCAGTTTGTATGTTATCTGTTCATGCATTAACCAATGGTTTATTTCAACCTATGGCTTCAAGCTCAACAGTTTGTTGAAGGTAAATAGGTATTTAAAGGCTGCCACGAGCAGCTATGTCTGCAAGAAGAGCAAAGTCTTCTCACCAGAAGAAATTGATGCTTTGTTGATGTTTTCTCAGAAGTCTACTGGCCCTGAATACACCTTTCTTGGAGTTGGCGTAGCACTAATGTACTACAGCCTCCTCCGCAAGAGCAATGGTAACAAAATACGAATAGAAGATGTTAGTCAAGACAAAAAAAGTAGAGTAAAAGTTGAGTTTGCTCACACAAGGAAAAGAAAACCCAGGATTTTCTTACCTGAGTCCAAGTTTGTATCAGAAATTATTTCTGAAGTATGAATCTGAACTCTCAACAGAGCTCAAATCCTCAGACACTTAGCTGACGCTTGAGATCAAGCTTTGTCATATCATATTTTTTTCAAGTTTTCAATATAATGTGGTACAAGAAGGCTTGCCTTGGAATCGCCGATTTTTCCATTATTGAGAATGCTTCATCATTACATCACCCAGATGCCTTATGCACGGATATGGATTAGAGATAAACTACTAATTCACAAAAGTTGAAAGGATGATAATTATGAGCTGATTTTATTTTGACTAAACTAATTCATAAATTAAACATACAGGACATATTAAATACATATTGGAAACCACACGGTTTCCACAACGAGGGCAGCTGACACTTGTGGGCCAGACAGATGACAGCTGGTCCCTTATTACATATGTCCAACAGAGCTGCCATTCACAGATGGCAGGCAGCTGTTGGATGCTACTCATTGCATATGGATGAAACTGCAAGCTTGGCTTCAGCAGCTGCTTCCCTGTGAGGAGGAAGGCTCTGATGACTTTGGCTTTATTAACTTTATTGTCATCTATGAATTGCTACATGAGTATTCATATCTAACTATTAAAATCGCTGCTAGCTTTTTAATATAACTATTAAAGTTGCAGCTATAGTTTTAATTAGGCGATCGCGTCTAAATGTAGACTAATTTAGCCGGATCATTAACTGTATATTGCACAGAAGTTGTGCAACCAAGAACAAATTCTGCAAATGACATAAATTGTCCATCATGTGTCATATGCAATATGGAAGAAAGTGTTGAAAGATTTTTTTAATTCTGACAACAAAAAAGGGCAAAAATGTTCAAGAAGAGCAAAATATTTGACAACATGCACTCACCTAGAGTGTAATATCAGTGCACATTTCTGTTGCCCAGAAGGGACAAAAACATTTTTGTTGCCAAAGTTCAAAGGTATATCTTGCTTTGAAATTGCACATTCTAAAGAATGCCAAAATCTGTTAACAACAATTTGTAGAAATGGAAAATAATTTATAAGAACAATATCATCACATAAGGTGGTTCAAGATCTGGAGGAACTATATGAACAATACTTACCTAGGAGAAGTAGCTGTGACCAACCTAGATTAGTTCAAGAAGACCAAGAAGAACTTCCTCATACTCCTCCTGCTCGTGCCATCAATACGAGGAGCACCAAAACTCAATACCTCCTCCCACAAACAAATGCCCACCCAGAAAAAGAAGTCCAAGTGAAATGGCACCACCAAGCCCAAGAACACGCCATGGTAGCCAGAGAAAAAGAGAGATAAGGAAAAGGGCGTCAAGGAAAAGGAAGAGAAGCAGTAGATAGATAATAAACAAAATTGTAAATTACTCACCTTGTAGTTATTGTGCAACTTGTTTTTTCGTCGTGTTTTTCTGCTATCAACTTGACATGATTATTGTTCTCATTTCAATTATACATCACAAAATCATATCATATCATTATACTCATCCTGGATAACTTCAGTTCAAACATTAGAACCATCAAGGAGGGTATTGATCCCAAAAAGGTTACCACCAAAGAAAACAAGACAATTTCCTCAACCAAAAAAGCAAATAAGATTGACTTATCTAAAAAAAACGAAATATTCGGAATACCATTTAAAGGAATCATAACCTAGTTAGTATACAATACGTAGCCCAAAATCAGTATTACGAATTGTAAATAAGTGCCATTAACAGATTGGCGTTAAGTAAATCGGCTGTGGGCCCCCCTAATCTAGGGAGGGCACAAGCCCCCTACAGTTCACTGTCATTCTGTCTATTAGGCAAAAAATAAAAATTTACACGAAAAATAGAAGTAAATTATATCCATCATGAAGATGAACATTGGCGCAGATGCAATCATTGAAT
>Ga0209092_10000999_pt1 | contig 28549 bp, 48 predicted proteins | sample FraStrMetagenome_FD_187446 | JGI IMG/M metagenome (GOLD analysis project Ga0209092, IMG submission 187446) | Marine eukaryotic phytoplankton communities from Arctic Ocean - Fram Strait ARC3M Metagenome (SPAdes) (version 2) | ecosystem: Environmental > Aquatic > Marine > Oceanic | place: Fram...
AGGTATTATAAATCAAATTAGGTTTGCACTTGATCAAGCAGTGACCGGTAATGGCTGGCAACCATGGGCTGGGCGAGGACCTGCTGGCGTTGCACAATATGCAGGACTTCGAGGCGCTAGAGCAATTAAAAATTATAGTTAAGGTGTAACAATGAGCAGAACGGGAAAACTTTTAATCGCTCACCCTAACTTGCCCAAGACAACTCCTTTCTATAAAACAGTTATCTATCTTGTCAATGACAACGAACATGGTACACAGGGCATGATACTTAACAAGCCTTCTAACTATCCATTAAATGAATTTGCATTATCAAAAAGGCTTTCTGGCTTTCCGGAAACGTCTGACACATTACGCTTTGGCGGACCATTGTCAGTTAAAACGGTATACATGTTACACACAGATGACTTTGAAAGTACTAGTTCAAACAACGCTGGCAAAGGCCTAATGTTTAGTAGTGATGACTTTATGTTTCAAAAGATGTCCTGGGGACAACAACCAAGCGCCTGGAGGATTGCCGCTGGGATTAGCGGATGGCAACCCGGACAGCTAGAACTAGAACTAAAAGGACAGAAGCCTTATCGTCAAGAGAATAGTTGGTTGACAGCTGAAGGTAATGATAGTATAATATTTAATTATGATGGAGAAGAACAATGGGAACGAGCTATGGAACTAAGCAGCCATCAAATGATCAATCACTTCTTTTAAGTTTAAAAGAAAAACAAATAGAATATTCCGAAGGTACAAGAACGTGGATTAACCTGCAATCAAAAATAGATGAGATTGTAGCACAGAACTATTTACATTATGTAAATAGATAACAGAAAGGACATTAACAATGTTTAAGAGACTAGCCTTAGCCTTATGTGTAGGTTCTCTAAGCATGAGTCCTGCACTAGCACAACAAGAAGATAACACAGCAAAAATATTTATTGCAAAACAACCATGCGATGTATTGCCAAAGATGATAGAAGTCATCAAAGGATACAAAGAAGAATTATTATTCATGGGCGAAGGAATGTCATTTGCGGCACAAAGCGGTAAAGGCTTTATGGGCGGCATGATGTTCTTTACTAATCAAGACACAAATACATGGTCAATGTTACAGTTGTATGGTGACGGCACAGCATGCCTAGTAATGAACGGCAAAGGCTTTGTGCCTTATAGTGGTCCAACGATACCAGAAGGAATAGAACACTGATGTGGGTACTTGTTTTTATATATTTTTACGATGCAGTACCGTACATAGAACAAGTGTCGGCACATGATAATATGATAAGATGTTTCCAAGCACGTGAAGCCCTAGCAGAAGATGTAGGCAAGGGTGCAGGATACTTTCAACCAGGACAGCAAGCCATTTGTATTGGCATGAATGAATCAACAGACACACAAGGATAACGTTTGTGGCAGACACGTTAGTTTTAAACAAAGATGGACAGCCCATCAGCCTATTACCTCCTTCTACTATACAGTGGAAGGAAGCAATCACATACCTATGGTTAGACAAGGTACATGTGCTTGAATGGTATGACGATTGGATTGTGCGTAGCAACAGTTGGGAAACAAGAGTGCCTGCGGTTATCATGTTGAAAGATATGTACAAACGACGGCGGAGGCCGAGATTCTCTAAATACAACGTCCACCTAAGAGACATGTTTATATGTCAATTTTGTCTAACCAAATTCCCCACAAAACAATTAACACTTGATCACGTAACACCAATAAGCCTTGGTGGTAAAACATCTTGGGATAATATTGTTAGTGCGTGTAACCCTTGTAATAGTAGAAAAGGTAGTAAGTTGATAAAGCCAAACACTATGCCTTATCGTCCTGACTATTACGAACTTGCGAACAAACGCAAACAATTAGATTTTACTATTAAACACCCTAGTTGGGCAAACTGGCTTAGTTAGATACGCCTTACAACTATTACTCCGTAGCGATCCATTGCTACTTCTTCACAGTTTATTCTTTTAATTACAGTTTCAACTAAGTTGATCATTGTAGGACTGTTACCGCAAATAATTGTAAGCGGTAACAGTTTTTGATTCATTAGTATAAAGTTCTCTACCTTGTAGTCGACTTCATAGTGTCTAATGCCATGTAGGTCAAGTTTACTTGAGCCATCCAATTTTCTGTCCTTTTTTGACACGATTGGTATGCTCATCAATTGAACCTGGATATCTCCAAGCCCAGATAGCAACAAGTACCATAAAGATTCCGCTGTATGCTACAGCCTTCATATTACCTGTTGTATACAAAAGGAATGCTAACGATGATGACATTACTATAATCATCGCATACTTGCCTTTGGTAGGAAATACACTTTTTTGCGTCCAGTTAGTTAAGAACGGTCCAAAGTATTTGTGATTGTAAATCCAGGCATGCATCCTTGGTGAACTCTTTGCAAAGCAATAAGCCGCAAATACCAAAAATATGCTGAACGGAATACCAGGAACAATCACTCCTATGTATGCCATGCCAAGTGATAGGAAACCAAGTCCTAGCCATAAGTATTTTTTAATCATTTATTAAGCACCTCCTTGAGTGCATTGACTAAGTTCTCCAACATTTCATCTGTGTGAAATGGTGTTGGAGCAATCCTTAATCTTTCAGTACCCTCTGCGACAGTTGGGTAGTTTATTGGTTGAATATAGATGCCATAATCGTTTAATAACGTATCGCTCATCTCTTTGCATTTAAACGCATCTCTAATCATTACAGGGACAATATGAGTACTTGCTTCTTCATGTATTTCAATATTGTTCTCGTGTAATAGTTGTTTGAGTTTGCGTGTTGTCGCCTGGTGTTTATCTCTAAGTTCCGGATGGTCTCTGAGATATTTCACACTTGCCAAAGCACCTGCACAAAGTACAGGGCTAAGGCTCGTGGTAAAAATAAAGCCTGAAGCTACAGAACGGACAGTGTCAATAACAACAGCGTCCCCTGCTATGTATCCTCCTGTAATTCCGAAGGCTTTTCCTAGCGTACCGTTTACGATATCTACTTGATGTTGCAAGCCTAGTTTTTCTAAGTGGCCTGCTCCTTGTTCCCCATATAAGCCTACGGCATGAACTTCATCAATGTACGTCATCGCCCCATACTTGGTTGCTAGATCGCAAATCTCTTTGATAGGAGAGACATCACCGTCCATGCTATACACCGACTCAAATACAACGCACGGCGTACCGCCGTTCGTGGCTACTTCTCTGAGTTTATCTTCGAGATCTCCCATGTCATTGTGCTTCCATATGATCTTGTCAGCACCACTGTGTCTTATCCCTTGGATCAAAGATGCGTGATTTTTACTATCACTTAAGAACACAATGTCGGGAATGATTTGTTTTAAGGAGATGAGTGTCCACTCATTTGCGACATACGCAGAACTGTATAATAGCGCACTCTCCTTGCTATGCAAGGACGCTAGTTCATGTTCAAGCGCAACGTGATAGTGTGAAGTTCCTCCAATGTTACGAGTTCCTCCACTACCAGCACCTGTTTGATTCAATGCTGTGTGCATTGCATCAATGACAACAGAATTTTGTCCCATTCCGAGGTAATCATTTGAACACCAGTTTACAATCTCTTTGATTGCATACTTGCCGTACCAAATAGCTTTAGGAAACTTTCCGCGTTCTCTGAGTATATCATTGAATACACGGTACTTACCTTCCTGTTTCAGTTGTTTGAGTTTTTGTTCAAATGGGGCTTTATCTATTGTCATAATATTTTAAATTTCTCGCTCTTATCATAATGATTGAATGCTAAGTTAACTACACTTTGGTAGAACCCTTCAGCATCACATGCTATGTTTACATCAGGTCTACCGTCACCTAATTTAATAGCATCTCTGTCGGTGAATTGCCATTTAATTGTGCCGTGTACATCTGTTACTAACTTACTTAGTAAACTTAATTTTTCGTCTTCATAGTCTAGTCGATCTTTAGTAGGATAAAAATACTTTCTAAATGCTGCTGTACTAATACCGTCGTGGTTCTCATTTTTATAAATGAATACCTTTTCATTAAAAGTTTTCATGCCACGTGAAACACTATCTAATAGTTCAACTTCTACTGGTAATTGGTGTAATGGTATTAGTAATGCAGGTAATGTTTTGTCTTTTCTAAAATAACTTGCTAACAACCTTCCTTGTCCAGGATGAACTGTAATACTATCTCTCCAAGCACTAACTGTCACTGGGTTTTCTAATTTAGGTGCAACATGGTAGAAATATAAAAACGTTGAAATAAAATGCGGTACTGGCGAATTTAAAAATAACTTTCCAGCGTGTTGAGCCATGCCGATTACTCTACCGTGTGACAGATCTAATTTACCTGAATACGTTTTTAGCTTGTATACTTTTATTTCTTTATCCATGTAGCTATTTACGTATAAATAGAGTATAGGAGATGCAAATGCGAGCACAAGATATTATTAGAGCTGTACTAGATATAATTGATAGCGATAACAATCCAGGTTCTGAAGAAACATGTGGGTCGGAACAAGGCGAGCCAAATGCATCACGTTTTAAACAAATAATGGCAATACTTGATAGCGACAACACTGGACCTTATTCTAATACACCTAATGAAGTTGTAACAGATGTAGACAGTGTAACCACACTAGCAGGAGGAGGACTTAATGGCCCTAAAGATCCTGCAGATATTAGAGTAAAAGACCCAGGAGCATACAATGGCAGCTAACGGAATATCAACACTAGCAAACAAGAAACTAAGACAAGAAGCAAAACTTGCTCTAGCAAATGCAGACAGAGCAGCTCGAAATGTAGTTGAGCCAGGGCGTTATGCAGATGTCACAGCAGACATTAATCAACTACCTACCAAGTATGACACAGACAACAGTCTTATTGACAATGCTAACACAGGTGGCCTAAAAGTAGGAAGACCTTGGGCAACTTAATAAAAGATTAACCCCTAGCTAAATTAATAACTAGGGGCTGCTGTCTAATGTACTTTATATAAGGACTATGTCCCTTTATTCTTTACTTGTTTATAATTTATTTGCTTGGCTTGCCGTTTACAAAATCGTAAAACTTATCAGCTGCTTCCATTACAGCATCAACACCTGGTACTTCTGGCATTGTTACTGTAGTTACAACTTCGTCGCCTTCTCTAGCAACAGTAGTTTCAAATGCACCTAGTTTGGCGTGGTAGTCTTGCCATACATTGTTTTGTGCCATCTCTAGCACTTTGGTGCGGATTTCGTAACCGTTTTTATTTGTGTTTACTTTTGGCATTGCTTGCTTGAACATATCTGCAATCTCTTGCGTTTGTTTCAAGATAGTTTCACCATACGTAGTTTCTACTTTTGACATAATATTCTCCTTTGTGTGTATGTGTGTAGTGCTATTATTATAGCACAAGTATTTAGTGTTTGTCAACCACCTGGAACAAATTCTTTTGGAGTATACCAATTCTTTTGATGATGTATACGTCCTAGCAGTTCTTGTATCTCGTGCATTTCTTCTTTTAGCTTTTCAGATACATCGCCTTGAGCAATGGCCATTCCTCTACGGCCAGCCTTTGCTCTTAGTGCTGATTCAATGACTTCAATGTCTCTTACAGTCAATTCAAAGTTGTTGTTAGGTTTCATAGTCCGCCTCCTGTAGTAATATATAGCAGGGTTCACAGGCGATGTCAACCCTGCTCTATATAGATGTACAGTTATGTAGCTACTTAGATTTGACTAAGTGAAATGTACATAACACTGATAGCAAATATTGCAATTATACCGAAGCCTATGTTGTCACATAGTTCGCCATCGCATCGTACTATCATACGGTTAATTAATTCTTTCATAAATTCCTCTGTGTGATCGAGGGCGACTACTTGCCGCCCTTTTTCTTTTCGCCCTTGGGCTTGATGTATGTGTGATCTGGATCAATCATGATGTTGGATACATATTGTGTTTGAACTCAGAGATCTCATTAGCTGCTCTGTGATGACCGCTTTGGCGTAGTTGGCGAATAGCCATACAGTAACTTCTGTATTCCATTGCTTTCATAAAACGTTTAAACATTATTTGCTCTCCAGCATAAGTGCTTTGGCTTCTTTGTAGAAGCCTTGACGATGTAGTTCAGCGGCCGCTCTTGCTCTGCCTGCTGATTCACCAAATGCTATAAAGCCAATCCACATTGCAAGAAGTGTTTTACCTATTGCTTTGCCCAAGCCTGTTGTTGCGTCTGTCATTGTTGTTACAGTCATTATACAGATCCTCTCAAGTTGTCGTTAACTTCGATACCACGTTTGATTGTTCTATCACCACGTGCAATGTTTCTAATGTCGCCACGGCAAATGCCGATGTCGTTTAGTTCATAGTCGTTTAACTTGCTAAGTTCTTTATAAGTTTGTTTGTATGATGCTTTACGTTCTGCACGTAGTTTCATTGATCTACGTAAGTCTCTGTATCCTTCGATTGCATCTTGAATCCAACTTGATGTTTCTAGTACATAGTGTGCCATTAGTTGAATACTCCTGCTCTTGGTGCAGAACCGTTGTGGCTCAGCATATATTGATAGGCATAGCGCCAATCACTTCCGTACTCTGTTTTTGCGTAAGTAAGCATCTCTCTTTCAAACTTCCGTGTTGGAAGTGGGTTTCCAAGTATACTCACAAGTCCGCTAAATGTTTCTTTAAACATTTCGTTCTCCTTATTAAGTTTTTAGGATGCTTGAGGAAAGCAATACCCCGGAACTTCCCCGGCGGTGCATGTACCTTTGGTACACGTCAATTGCGTTTTTAGGAGTGCTTTGTAACTCCCATAGTCTATCCTATGTGTCTATGTGTGTTGTCAAAACCGCCATTGCAGCTGTTTTAACGCTTGTATTTATACCTTATTTCTATATAATACACGCTATTTGAGCTAAAATCAAGTTACTTTTGTGCATACTCGCTATGCATATAATACATACCTAGCTGATATAAATAATAGTAACAAAAACGGAGAACAACACATGGGACTTTTTAGCGGTGTAGCATCTGGTGCAACTTGGGCATTAGACAAATTAGGACTTACTTGGGTAACAGGTGGAGCCACAGCAACACAAACACTGACACCTACATCAACTATAAAAATTGCTATAAATGTACCCGAAATGTATCCTGCATTAGCACCAAGTCCTGCGCTTCCGTTCCCCGCAAACCACCAAGGTAATTTTGAAATAAAAGTTCCAGACCATAGTAAGATACTAGGTGATCTTGCTGTGAACATGGCAGAAAATGCACTTAACATGGTAGAGATGGCAATAGCATTACAAACTATTATTGATCCAGAAGGCGGAATACGAATAAAAGACCAATTAGATGATTACCATTATAGTGTTATTAAAAATGCACTAGAAGAAAATGGCAATACTGTTCCACCTTTGAAAGAACCAGAAGCAAGTACAGCCGCACAGATTGGCGGAGCAATGACCGAAGCTGGTATACTTTCAAATTTAACAACAGCAGCAGATGCACTTGGTGCTGTTAGTCCGTTGGTAGAAACATATACTACTTTACCAACTAATAAGTTTGGTCTTAATCCTCCTAACGCGGAAAAAGTTAGCAAAGGTAACTTTGGTTCACCTACCCTACAACCAGAAAATAACCTTGCTCCTAACGGCATATTTCCACCACAAGGAATACCAGGAGTGCTTGGAGATATAACTTGTATGGTAGACGGTCACTTCCCAGACTATTCTCTTCAATATAGCATAATGGCAAGTGCAATGTCAATACAAGGATTCATTATGAAGTATGCTGTTGGTAACTTTAGAAATGCAATAGATACTAACTCTCGAGCTCTTGTAATTAAAAACATGCTAGGTGAATTTAGTAAAGAAGTTAGTGACCAAGCACTCGAAGAAGCAAGTCAGCCAGTTCCAGAATGGACAGAGCCAACTGGCTCACAAGGAATAAGATAATGCCAGGAGTAGCACGTAAGGGTAAAGACATTGCAATAGGAGTAGTGAGAACTGGACGTACAACAGTTTTTGCTAACAACCAACCTATTGCTACTGTAGGTGATTTGATTGCACCACACATACCTGGTGGCCCACATTCTGCTAGTGTTGTTGTAGGTTACGAACCTACAGTATATGCTGAGTCAAGAGAAGTTGCACGAGAAGGTGATGCTACTAGTTGCGGCCACCCATTATCAACAGGATCGTCAAACGTTTTTGCTGGCGACTAACTTACTAATGTGTTTGATGTACTCATCCATTGAATGATCTGAGAAGTTATCAATCTTACCTTGCTTGATACCCATCCACATGCCACGCATTTTATCTTTAAACATCTGCCAGCCAGTAGGCTTACGAAGGTTGCCATATGCATTTAAGTAATGCTGATTACCACAGTGTCTAAAGCCCATAAGTGCTAGAGGAACAGTTGTAACTATATCGTTGTTGTTCTTCCATCTGTGATGTACAGTGCCAAAGCTCTTTACGTAAGTAGGCCATCCTACTCTTGGTGAACCATATGTGTATAGTTCCTCTGGATTGTTTAGTGTTGTATCACACTCGCAACGATTGGCCATAATAGTTGCCATTGCTGCACCTAAACTATGTCCGCATATCCATAACTTCTTGCCTACATTAACTGTACGTGCAATATCTTCGCACACCATAGGCCAAAGTTCGTCTACTTCGTCTTTGAAACCTTTGTGTACTCTACTAATTGTTTCAGCGATAACAGGCAAAGCATTTAGATCTGCTTTGATATCATTAAACTCTGTTGGTTGTGTTCCGCGACACGCAATTACCAAGTCTTCTTTGTTCATAAAGCGGTATGCTTGTGCGCCTTCTTTGTTATAGAACTCAACAGTTGTGAATCCTAATTTTTTTACTTGACTTTTAACCTCTTTGACATTATCATTATACGCAATACTAGACAGTTTTGCAAATAATAATGAACGCTCAGGAAAAGACATTTTTGTTATAGACATGTTTGCCCCCTAGTGTGTTGCCTCATTGTACACGTATTTATAGTTTACATAAACTAAATACATTAACGGAGTTGGTTAAATGAAAAAACGTACTAGAAGTATACTAGAAGAATTAAACAATCTTGATCGTGCTGTAAGCAATGATCACTTAATTGAAGCCACGGGTAGTAACATTATTGAAAGTGCTATTAATTTATTGAATAGAATTAGTAATACCTATAATGAACAGACAGCTGGCGAACTTGAACGTAGATTCATTAATTCAATAAAATCAGGAGATCCTCAAAAGTTTAAGCGAGGATTAAAGAAAGTAATAGAGAGCAAAAATAATGACGAATAAACTCTTTGAAGGCGGCAACGTATTTAAAACAGCTGACAGTGCATTGACACAGCGTATAGCAACTAAGGATGTACATCCTACTATCCAGTTTATTGAAAAGATTACGGGCTTGACCTTTGACGAAGAAGATTGGTTAGGCACAACAGGTAAGAAGAATGATCCAGACGGAGCATTTGAAAAGAATAGTTCAGGCGATTTGGATCTAAACACAGATGCAAACAAAGTAAGCAAAGAAGAATTAATTTCTAAATTAAAAGCGTACTTACAAAGCCAAGGTGTTCCAGAAGAGAACTGGATGAACCAAGGCCGCAAAAAAACTGATGGATATATTCATAATGCAGGAGACCAAGTACACTTCCGCACACCAATAGATGGAGATGATAGAAACGGTTATGTACAAACAGACTTTATGTTTACTAGCAACCCGGACTTTCAACGAGGAGCCAAGCGTGGCGGCACAGAACAGTATGGCGGCACAGACAGAGCTATCTTATTGTCAAGTGTTGCAAGAGGCCGTGGACTAAAGTTTAGTCCTAAGTTTGGATTAGTTGATCCTGCACAAGGCGATGTAGTTGTTGCTGATACCTGGGACAAGATTGCAGAACTATTATTAGGCAAAGGTGCTACTGAAAAGGACACTCATACTGTTGAAACTATGATTGCATATTTAAAGAACGATCCAAACTATGAAGAACTTATTGCTCCGTGGAAAGAAACAATGGAAAAGGCGGGCAAACAAGTACCGGAACAAGCTCAAGAATCATTAGCTGATAAACACCTACGTAGAATTAAACAGTTAAGTGGCGTAGGCACTAGTCATACTGTAATGGCATCAAATGGCATTAGGATGAATAAATGAGATACAGTGATATCAAATTAGTTGAAAGTAAAGTACAACCTGTACAACTCAACGAAGGCGCACGTATTGATCACGCAGAAGACATTGTGTTTTGGGAAGGTAGCCGAGGCGCTATGCGAGCTGTTGAAGCTCTAAGGAACCTAGAAGGTGATTCACACAAAGATGTTACACTTAAATGGGACGGTTCTCCTGCTATTATCTTTGGCCGCAATGAAGATGGAGAGTTTATACTCACAGACAAAAGTGGATTCACAGCGAAAGGTTATGATGGACGAAGCAAAAGCGGCGATGACCTAGAACAGATGTTTCTAAACCGTAGTGGCGGAAAGAACAGAGAGAACCCGGGCTATGTAGCATTTGCAGGCAGTATGAAAAGCATCTTTCCAATGTATGAACAAGCTGTACCAACTAACTTTAGAGGTTACTTCAAAGGCGACTTGTTATATTATAACACACCACAAGTACAAAACGGCAACTATGTGTTTAAACCAAACATAGTTGAGTATGCTGTAGACGTAAACAGTGAACTAGGCAAACGGATTGGACAAAGTACAACAGGAGTTGTAGTACACAGAGTAGTTGACGCTGAAGGTAACGAAGGTCCACTAACAAGTGCTGACATCTTCCAAGGCACTACTGTATTAGTAGTACCGCCAGTTACAGTTGAACGTCCAGCACAAGTAAACAACGACCAAGTAACACAACTAGAACAGCTAGTTAAAAAGAATGCCGCAGGCATTGACGAGCTACTAAATATGGAGTCACTAAAGCAGATGCAACTAAGTGACTTTGCTAAAATACTATATGCATATACAAACAGCAAAGTAGACACAGGATTAAACAATCTAGGTAAAGACTTTGCTCAATGGATACAAGCAAGAAAACAACTTTCTCAAAAGAAGAAAGATAAAATAATTGAATACATCGGTCAACATCAGCAAGCATTTGGTGCAATGTGGGAGACCGTTACAGCACTAATGGCAGTTAAGGACAGTATCATTCAACAGTTTGACACACATGATCAAACAGTTAAATCAAATATCCCAGGTATGGGTGATGGTGGTGAAGGGTATGTACTAGCTCATCCAGAAGGTGATATTAAACTAGTACCAAGAGAGTTCTTTACTAAAGCAAACAGAGCTGTACAGAGATAAGGAGAAATACCATGACAGACTATATGAAAGAGTTTGAAACACACTTAGATAAGATTACTGAAAGTGTTTTAGGCGACGAAGTACAACAGGAAGCAGAGACATCACCTCAGCAAAAGAAACTAGCCAACTATGGCAGAATCTTAATGGATCAAGCTGCAACAACTAAAGATGATGCATTGTCAAATATGATGGCAAAGGTTGGTAATGAACTTACTAACTTTGGTGCAACGTTTGGTTCAAGAACTTTAGAAGAACTATGTAAAAAAACAGGAACAACTCCTAACATAGTAAAGAAACTATTAGCTTATGCAGAAAAGATATCTGCAACACAAAAAGATATTGCTAGTGATAAATCAGACGGCGGATTAGATGACGAAGGCGACGACGAGTTTACTAGTGCAGCAGATGATGAAATGGATGCAATGAAAGCAGACCAAGCAGCAAGAGACGCAATGTAATGGACTTTATTAAGGATATGTATAAAGAAGGTCTTGTTGACAGTCAGATTGACGAGAATGCGTGGGCAGATATTCGCGGACGTAGAATTCAACGACTGTCAAAAGAAAAGCAAGTAGCTCTTTATGCATATCTTGTTGGTCTTGAAAATGCTATGCGAGCAACTAAGTTTGTTGAAATGGCAGAAGAAGGCAAAACACCACCAAATCAGTACGTAAAAGGGTATGCACCTATAGTTGAAATGGTGGATGATATTGTAAATGGCGGCACAGCATACATTGCACAGCTAAGACAGTTACACAAACGAGCTAAAAACAGCCGAAAGTAAGCAATAATTTACAAAAAGACTAAATACATATAACAACTTCACTGAGCGTGAAGATGTGTCATAGAGAAAACATAGGAGAAATAAAATGGCAGGACCAGGATTTGGCGCAATTGCAGGCGTCGACAATTATAACGCAAAAGCAGGCAACGGCTTAGGCCCACGCACACAGATCATTAGTTTATCTAAAACTAATATCACTCAAGCAGAGCTAGATGCAGCAGTACAAGCAATCGGAGCAGGCGGAGTAGCAGGAACAGACGATGCAATGAGTATCGCAGGTATTTCAGCTTTTGAAGCAGGCGTAACTGACGCTGTACACGTAGCAATCCAAGGAACAGGCACAGTAACAGCAGGCGCTGACTACCGTGGTGTTACTGGAGTAACAATGGCTATCGTAACTACTTTTGTAGACTAAGATTCCTTTACCTTAGGAACCGTGATTATGGCCGTAAAGGCAGGCGTCACACTAAAGAGTCACTTTTTAAGTGGCTCTTTTTTTATGGCTTAAATACAAGCATGAACTTCCAAATAAAAACATTAGTAGATGTTACACAAACAAATGCTCGCAAGGGCCAAGATAAAAAACTAGTTAACCAACAGGATAACTTTAACACGTTATACAATACTATTGGTCTTAGAACTAATCCAACAGAGTTTAGCATTAGTGTAGGCAAAGAAACTTGTGAGTTGTTTGGCGCTGTATACAAAAGCAAGCACAATGTATGGACTATTGACTTTGTTGTTGAACAAGAGTTTTCAACAAGTATTGACTTTATGTTGCAAGACTTTGAATATGTTCCTATTATATCAGGCTTAGATGAAACTGTTAGCATAGACAACGATATGTTTATCACTTGCAAAAATCCTAGTAAATGCAATATAATCTTTAATCAATTGGATAAATAACTTTGTAGTGTTAAAACTACCAGGCATCTTAAATCACACAACTAGGCTAACGCAACACTTTACCTAACCGGAGAATAAGATGGCCACTGAGCTAGAAAGAACAAACCTAGAAGCACATGTTGATTTATGTGCAATACGCTACGAAGCGTTAGAAGGCCGCCTCGGGCAAGTAGAATCAAAAATTGAACACATCCATACAGATATTATAGACGGTCAGAAGTCAATGACCAAAGTCCTTATAGGTACAGCAGGTACTATTGTAGCAGGACTACTATCAACCATCATCGTTATTTTATTGCAGCAGTAATTCTCGCTAAATAACTATATGTTATTAAGAGAACTTTACATTGAACCCGATTCCATAGAGGAAAAGCAAGTTTGGGCTCGCCGCGGAAAGAATGTTGTACGCAAGTACAGATGTTCAGGCGGTAGACGCAACGGTCGAATCGTTGCAAAGATGTCACAATGTTATGCTGCACCAGATGCTAAGAAACGTGCTAGAATGAAAATCATGAAAGCAAAGTTAGGAACACGCATAGCTAAGAAGACTAAGAGAACTAAACGTACTAATCCAGCAAGTATTAGAGTAAGCCGCTTAAACAAGATGGCAAGGCGCAAGTAATATGTTGATTAGGGAGCTCACCGAAGCTACTCAAGTATGGAGTAAGAGTGGCAAGTCAAGTGTACGCAAGTACAGATGTACTTCTGGTGTGCGTAAAGGAAGAGTAATGGCATCGCCTGCGGCATGTAATAAACCTTTGAATGTAAGTAAGAGTAAATCATTCAAGCAAACACGTAGCACAAAGGCACCAACGATGAAATTTAAAAGCAAGATTGCTAAAAAATCAAATCCTGCTTCTAACAGAAATATACGATTAAATAAGTCTGTTAAACCAAAGTCAAAAAGCAGGAGAAAAGTTCGATGAGAATTACAGAGATCACAAACAACAACAATCAAAAAGTTAGTAAAGTGCAGGGCAACAAAGTAACTATCGATCAAGGTGATGGAACCGAACTAACTGTTGACACAACTAAAAACAAGAACGTAATTGGAAAAGATTCCGATGGTTCTGTTACTGTTAATAAAGATGCAGGCAATAGCTCAATGGGAGCTAAGCCGCAAAACAAAATACGACCAGGACAACGAGTCAAAACAATATCATGAAAATAAATGAATTGCTCGATAATCTTACTATACAAGTGTCTAATGAGGAAAGCACAGTTCTAGAAAAACTAGATAGAACTATGCCACTCAGCTTGTTCACTGAGAGAGAGAAATTCGTGATTGAAAACCTTGTTAAGAAGAGTCTGGTAAGTAAAGTAGTATCTAATACCCAAACAGTAGTTGTGAGAAATGACATCAAAGAATCTTAAATTAATAAAAGAACTTGAAGAGCTTGTAAATGAAACCATTGATGCGAGTATGTTTCCCTATCAAAAGGGTAACAGTATACGCATTGGATCTTTTATTGTGCGTTGTAATAAACGTGGCTTTTACAAAGTATATGATTGTGGGAACAATACACTAGTTACTGAAGCATTCTGTAAGACCAGTGCTGTTGCAATAGCAAAGACACTAAGTCAAGGGCAAGCGGTAATTAACAATATATTAGTCATTGACAAAGATATACAAAAGTGGTATAATGATTGCATATTCTATAAACATAATATGCGAGCTACAAAAGATTCATTTAAGCATGATATTATCTTAAATAGATATGAAATTGCTAAAGATAAAACTTGCCATGCGAAAGAACAGTTAGATAAATACATTTATGCGTAAGAAGGCATAAATAAATATAATAGATTATACACTAGGAAGAGTTGTAATGAACATACATGAAATATCAAAACCAGTAACATCAGCATCGCTGAATGAGAGCCTAGCTAAAAAGTTTGGCCAAAAGATTAATATCGCAAAATTCACGCTTGAGCAACTACAAGATGCTCGCAACAGAATTAGAACAAAACTAAGTCAAGTTGAAACAAACGAAAGTTTCGACAGTGTCCACACTAACGAAAGCTACCAAAAGTCAAAACTCTTCCTAGACGTTTTAAATGCTGCAATTAGTGAACAAACAGACATCCAAGAAGCTAAGCCGGACTTCCTAGACTTAGACAAAGATGGCGACAAAAAAGAGCCAATGAAAAAAGCTGCTAAAGACAAGAAAGCAAAAAAGAAAACTGATGAGTCTGTAGTAACTGAAGGCGCAGAAGATCAAGCTGAACTAGTAATGGCTTCCAAAGACATGGTTGACAGATTAACTGGTTGGATGGAAGACACAGCAGAAATGCAGTCAGAGTCAATGTTAGAACTAGCTGATGCAATCCGTGATGAAATGGGTAGTGAAAAGTCAGAAGCGTTTACAGCGGCAGTTAAGCCAAGCCTAGAAGCATTGTACACAGCAATGGAGCAAACACGTATTGCACTAACAGGCGGTGTTGGTATGTTAACTGGCGAAAGTGATGCACCTATGATGGGTGATGAGCCAGCAATGGAGCCAACAGTTGACGGCGACATGGACATGGCAGCTCCATTGGATCCAGATGCACCAGCAGAAGATGATGCGTTTGCAGCAGCTGATGCGGCAATGGGCGGAGATGATGAAGCTGGTCGTGCAAAGCGTGAAAGCATTCAACGCTCAAAAAAAAAGTTAGCTGAAATAAGCGACCAAGCACGTAGAATAACAACCATACTTTCAAAAAAAAAGTAACCGAAGCTGAGGTTGACAGCCCTGCAGCTAAACTTGTACAAGTTTTAAGAACAGTAATAGGCAGCGCAGACCAAAATGGTCACGCTGTCTTTTTGCATTTTGACAAGCCAAAACCTGAAGCAATCAAAAAAGGTGCTAAGAACATAGACCTAAACAAACTGATGCAAAACGTAGGTGCAGAGTCATTTGACTTTGGCACGTTTAAGGCTGCATATGATACTGATGCTAGAGTAAAAGCAATGACAAAAGATTTCAGCAAGTATGGTATTGAACCTAAGACCAAAAATGAATTAGACAACGGCGACGATGTGTCCGCAGGTGCTGGCAATGATAATACTGTAAGCAACATGGCTAAATCAGCAACAGACCTAAGCGATCTATAATATAGGTTGACTTTCCTTTAATTAGATAGTATACTAATTGTTAAATAGAGGAAAGTATATTGAGTTTAATTCAAAAGAAGTACGACTACACACCAATTTCACGAAAGCAGATTGACGGCAAACGCAAGTACATGACACCCGATGGAGGTGCTGTGGCAAGTGTTACAACTATCCTTGATGCTACAAGTGATAAGTCAGGATTGATTGCTTGGCGTAAACGTGTAGGCGAAACTAAAGCACGAGAAATTACTACAGAAGCCGCAGGTGTTGGCACACGTATGCACAAGTATTTGGAAGACTATGTTGAGACAGGTGTAATGCCTACTCCGGGTAGTAATCCATTTGCTAAGAAAGCACACGCAATGGCACAGCAAGTCTTAGAACACGCAATGGGCGATGTAGATGAGATATGGGGTAGTGAAGTTGCTCTTTATGTTCCACAGATGTATGCAGGCACAACTGACCTAGTAGGACAATACAAAGGCCAGCCCTGCATAATGGATTTTAAGCAAACGAACAAGCCTAAGAAGCTAGAGTATGTACAAAACTACTTCCTACAGCTAGTAGCATACGCAGAAGCACACAACGAAATCTACGGCACTAACATACGTGAAGGACACATCTTTATGTGTAGTCGCGGAGATGACGGAATGTTGCTAGGCGGTGAAACATATCAACAGTTTGATGTATGGCCACATGAATATGATGAGTGGCGCAACGAATGGTACAACAGGGTCTATACATACTATGAAAAATATGCATAAACATCATATTATTCAAAGATATAAATGTAAGATGTTAGGCATTGATCCTGACCATCCTGATAACACAGTTAATATTCCTAGAGAAGTACACGCTACTGTTCATTGGGGTTATTTTAAACACGACTTAACACCGTTGTTAGAATGGTGCTCCCCTCCTCAGTGGATACTTGATAATATTGAACTAGGAAATACAAAAGATGCAGGAGCCGCTTCGCTAATTACTGAACAGCATCAAGCTGATTATGATCTTTCTGGCAAAAATAATCCTAATTACAAGGACGGCGCACTAGTAGGACAGTACAAAGATCCTAGTATTCGAAAACGTGTAGATAAGATACGCAATGCAGAGCGTCATTCAGAGAATAAAGTAGGCAATAGGCATCGTATGTTAGCAAGATACTATCTACAAAGAGACGTATCTAAAGCCAAGGAACATTTTGATAATTGGCAAGACTACAAACGCAATATGCCTGCAAGTAACAAAGGCAATTATATACGCAAGTTTGAAACTTGGAACTCTTGGAAAGCCAAACAGAGCATAAATACTAATAATAAATTAGGAGACTAAACGTGGCTGTAGTACAAATATCAAGAATTCAAATAAGACGCGGACAAAAAAATCAAGGTACAGGGTTACCTCAATTGTCAAGTGGTGAACTTGGTTGGGCAATAGATACACAAGAAATGTTTGTAGGTAACGGCAGTGTAGCAGAAGGTGCACCGCAAGTAGGCAATACTAAAGTTATAACAGAACACGATGACCTATTTCAACTAGCTGATTCATACATTTATCGCAACGGTGACGGCGCTATTGTAACAGGCATTGACAGTGTAAACCCTGTTAAAAGAAGCCTACAAGATAGATTAGATGACAGAGTAAGTAGTAAGAGCTTTGGACTAACAGGCGAACAATCACAAGACGCAACGGTACTACTACAACGTGCAATTGATCAGTTATTCCTAAATGCAGGAACAGAATTAAGTACAAGCAACAGAGTAGAACTACACCTAGAAGCTGGCATATACACAATTAACGATACAATTAAAGTACCTCCGTTTGCAACTATACGTGGTGCAGGCAAAGATAAAACTATCATTAGACAACTTAATACTGGCAGAGCTTGTATACAAACAGTTAGCGAAGAAAGTATTCCAGGCGGTTATATTGTAGGCGGCGAGTACGCAACACAAGCAAGAGATATTTCAATAGACGGCCTAACACTTACTGTTACTGGTGGCTCTAAAGGTATGATACTTGATAGTTGTAGAGATAGTAATTTTTCTAACATTAAAGTTAATGGCAATTGGGCCATTGGCACATTAGTTCCAACAGACACTACAACTACTTCAGACATTGCACTATCATTAAACAGTAAGAATGGCGGCGTTGAATCAAGTAACAATGTTTTTTATCGCTGTGACTTTGAAAACTTTGGATACGGAGTAGTATCTAATTGGGACATTAATGATAATACATTTAATCAATGTAACTTCACAACACTAGGTTACGGAATTGCATTTGGTAAGAACATGGTAGTTGATTCGATACCTGGTAACGGAAAATCAGTTGGCCCATCAAACACTATTATTAAATCAAGTGTATTTAAAGATACTCTTTACCAAGCAATACTAATTACAAACGGCGGCAACAATGTTAGTAAAGAAAACAAGTTTTATACTTGTGCTAACAACGGTGGCGGAGATGATCAGCCAGAGACAGCAATTGTTACAATTGATACATTGAGTAACAAGAGCGTAAACGATTACTTTTCTAGAACTAAAGTGTTATCATACAGCCAGGGCTTTATTAGAGAAAGTTCTGCTACATTAGTCGCAGGTGGCTTGTCAGTTATTGTAGCAAGTACAGCAGATATTAATCCTGGACAGCTTCTTATTAAGAAGACAGGCATTGGTGAATTTGGATTTACACTAACTGATAACTTAAACACTCCTGAAGTAGATACAGACATAACTACTAATTCCCGAGTTGATCAAGTTATTAGTCCAACAGAATTTACTGTTACAATACCACACTTAGCTAGTGGTGCTATAACATTTGAACTTGTATCGCCAATTATTGAAGACGTAGCGTATGTGCCTGAAGTAGAAGGCCCAGTAAACTACGATTGGGGATACGAACACGAAGTAACTATACTAGACGGTGATGCTAATACTATATTTAGATTACCAAAGTTACAAAATCAAGCCTTTGTCATTGAATACACATCAATGTCAGAGCAAGGGTACAATGGAATGCGTTCAGGTACCATGCAAATTGTCGTTAATGCAACCACTGATGTAGCTAACGGCACACCATCATTACTAGTTTCGGACGAATACGATTACTTAGGCGATGATTTATATCTTGACACAATTAGTTTTGATGCTATACTAGATAATGTAGGCAATACGCCAGACTTAAACACAATCATTGTTAAGTCTAATGCTAGTGGCTTACCAACTGAAGCAAGAAGTAAATTTAAATTTAAAGTGAAAACGAAACAAACTGTGTAATGATAAATGTTTCATAAAAATTATGAACAAAGACTAAATTCTTGGAGCTCTCTTCGGCAAAAACTAGAAGTTGCTGCAGACCCTTTTCAAGAGGTTATTAACTTTTATAAACAGGCTCCGTATGTAAGTGTACATACTGATCCTTGGTCACAAGACATGTGGCCAGACCCTTGGGAGTTAGTTTATGAGAACCAGTATGATGAGTTCTGTACCGTGCTAGGTATGTGTTATTCATTACAGTTAACAGACCGCTTTAAGGGGTCTAAATTTGAGATACATATCTGTACACTCGAAAGTTTAAGCTATGTTTACCTACTTTTTGTAGACGATTATGTACTCGGGTATGACAATAATAAAGTAGTTTTGAAGAAAGAGTTACCAATGGATTTACAGTCGCAAACAGTATATGCCATGCCTAAGTTAAACTAAATATCACACTAATTAAAGAAGATTATGGAGAGAAAAAGAATGTCAAATGGTATCTACATCGTAAAACGAGACGGCGCTAAAGAACCAATTAATATTAATAAAATTCACAAGGTAGTAGAACATGCATGTGAAGGTTTAGCTGGCGTAAGTAGTAGCCAGATTGAGATGAATGCTAACTTACAGTTTTATGATGGCATGACTAGTGGAGAGATTCAAGAAGTTTTAGTGCGTAGTGCTAATGACCTTATCTCATTAGATGCACCTAACTATCAATATGCTGCGGCACGTTTGTTAAGTTACGGTTTGTACAAGCAAGTGTTTGGAGAGTTCTTAGCAATTCCATTCAAAGAAATTATTCAAAAGAATATTGATCGCGGGTTATATGACCCTGCGATTTTTGAGTCTTATACTGATGAAGAGATTGCATCATTAGACAGTTACATTAAACATAAGCGTGATGAAAACTTTACCTATGCAGGCATGCGTCAAGTAGTTGACAAGTATCTAGTACAGGATCGTTCATCAGGTGAATTGTTTGAAACTCCTCAGTTTATGTATATGATGATTGCAGCAACATTGTTTGCTAACTATCCAGCAGAAACACGTATGCATTACGTAAGGAGATACTACGATGCGACCTCACTTTTTAAAGTTAATATCCCAACGCCAGTCATGGCCGGAGTCAGAACGCCTGTGCGACAGTTTGCTTCGTGTGTCCTTGTTGATAGTGATGACACCCTTGATAGTATCTTCGCAAGCGATATGTCGATTGGTAGATACACAGCACAAAGAGCGGGTATCGGCATCAATGCAGGACGCATCAGAGGCGTCAATGCAAGAATCAGAGGCGGAGAAGTAGCACACACAGGCATTGTTCCGTTCCTAAAGAAGTTCGAAGCAACTGTACGTTGTTGTACACAGAATGGTGTACGTGGCGGCAGTGCAACTACACACTTCCCTTTTTGGCATCAAGAGATCGAAGACATCCTTGTGCTAAAGAACAACAAAGGTACTGAAGACAATCGTGTACGTAAGCTAGACTATTCAATTCAGCTTAACAAAACTATGTATGAAAGGCTTTTATCCGGCGGCGATATAACTCTTTTCTCGCCACACGATGTACCAGGTCTTTACGAAGCATACTTTGGCGATGCTGACAAGTTCCAAGAACTATATGAGAAGTACGAACGTGCAACTAGCATAAAGAAACGTTCTATCCCAGCTATGGAATTGTTTTCTGCGTTGATCAAAGAACGTGCAGAAACAGGACGCATTTATATTATGAATGTTGATCACTGTAATACACACAGCTCATTCAAAGACAAAGTATACATGAGTAACTTGTGTCAAGAGATTACACTACCAACTAAGCCACTACAACACATTGATGACGAAGAAGGCGAAATTGCATTGTGTATCCTAAGTGCTATTAACGTAGGCACAATTAGATCACTAGACGACTTGGAAGAACTATGTGAACTGGCAGTAAGAGCACTAGAAGAAATTATTGACTATCAACGCTACCCAATCAAAGCGGCAGAGATTAGCACAAAAGCAAGACGCTCACTAGGTGTAGGCTACATTGGTCTAGCACATTACCTTGCTAAGAATCATTCACAGTATAGTGATTCAAAATCTTGGCAACTAGTACATGACTTAACAGAAGCTTTCCAATACTATCTATTACGTGCCAGCAACAAATTAGCGCAGGAGAGAGGTGCTTGTGAGTACTTCCACCGCACTAAATACAGCGACGGCATCCTTCCTATTGATACATATAAAAAGGATGTAGATACAATAGTGGAGAACAAATTAAACTATGATTGGGATAGTTTACGATCTGACATCAAGGAACACGGACTACGGCACTCAACGTTGTCCGCACAAATGCCTTCGGAGAGCTCGTCCGTTGTGTCGAACGCAACAAACGGAATTGAACCACCTCGAGGCTACTTGTCCGTTAAGAAGTCAAAGAAAGGACCTCTTAAACAGATTGTTCCACAGTATCAAACTCTAAAGAACCACTACACATTGCTTTGGGATATGCCAAGCAACGAAGGTTATACAAATGTAGTAGCTGTTATGCAGAAGTTCTTTGACCAAGCAATTAGTGGCAACTGGAGTTATAATCCTACACACTTCCCAGACAACGAAGTGCCGATGAGTGTAATGATTAAAGACTTGCTTACAACTTACAAGTTAGGTTGGAAGACTAGTTACTATCAAAACACGTATGATTATAAAACTGATCCAAGTGAACTAGAAGATGACAAACCGTTAGAGGCACTTCCACAAAGAGAAGACTTTGACACAGAAGAAGAATATTGCGAGGCATGCGCAATTTAGTGGTTGACACTATCACCGTGATAGTGTACAATAATAAAGTATAAGGAAAGTAAGAGATGGCAAAAACAGTTTTTAATAAAGAAAAAGTAGACTTCACTAAACAGAATATGTTCTTTGGTGCAGATCAAAATACACAGCGTTACGATACATTTCGTTTCCCAGTGTTTGACAAACTTAATCAAACAATGCTTGGTTACTTTTGGAGACCTGAAGAAGTAAGTCTACAAAAAGATAGAGCTGACTTTGCAAACTTCCGTCCAGAGCAGAAGCACATCTTTACTTCCAACTTGAAATATCAAACCTTACTTGACAGTGTCCAAGGACGTGGTCCATGTTTAGCATTTTTGCCGCATGTTTCGCTTCCTGAACTAGAAGGTTGCATTGTTACTTGGGATTTCTTTGAAACAATCCACTCACGTAGCTACACACACATTATGAAGAATGTGTACGCTGACCCGTCAGAAGTGTTTGATACTATCTTAGATGATGAAAAGATCATTGCAAGAGCTACAAGTGTAACTAAACATTATGATGCCTTTACAGAAGCTGCTGATGCATATACGCATCGCAACGAAGGTAACATGCGAGATGTTAAGAAGAAACTTTATCTTGCTATGCAAACTGTCAACATCTTAGAAGGTTTGCGTTTTTACGTATCATTTGCATGTACATTTGCTTTTGGCGAATTAAAACTAATGGAAGGCTCTGCAAAGATTATTTCATTAATTGCTCGTGACGAAGCACAACACCTAGCACTAAGCACACATATTTTAAAGTTGTGGGCACAAGGCAAAGACGATCCAGAAATGGCAAGTGTTGCTAAAGAGTGTCAGGAAGAAGTATATGACTTATGGCGTGAATGTGTTGCAGAAGAAAAAGATTGGGCTGACTATCTATTTAAAGATGGTTCAATTATTGGATTAAATGAAACACTATTGCATCAGTATGTAGAATACATTGCAAATCGTAGACTGAAGGCGCTGGGCATGAACGCAATATTTGATGCTCCAGTAAATACTAACCCGCTACCATGGACACAGCATTGGCTATCTAGCTCAGGCTTGCAAGTTGCACCGCAGGAGACAGAAGTCGAATCTTATATTATTGGTGGCATTAAACAAGACGTTGATGAAAACAGTCTAAAAGGATTCAGCTTATAATGAGTATTGAAATATTCGGCAAACCACAGTGTCCGTTTTGCGACAAAGCAAAGGCTTTTTGTGAAACACGACAGCTACCATACACATACAAATCACTTGGTACTGACTACACTAAAGAACAACTCCTAGAGAGTTTTCCGGGTGCTAGAACAGTGCCGCAGATTCGTATTAACGGTGAGAACATTGGCGGATATGATAAATTAGCTGCATACATTGAAGACACTGGATACAACGGAACAGGATATACATTATAATGTTAATAGAAGCACCATATACAGTTGGAGACACAGTGTCTCTAAAACTAAGTTCAGGCGAAGAAATTGTAGCAAGACTTGAAGCAGAAAGCGACAAGGCTTATACAGTAAGAAAGCCAATGGTACTTATTGCAGGAGAAAAAGGACTAGGATTAGCCCCTTTTATGTTCTCAGTAAGTCCAGATGGCAAATTTAACTTGCAAGCAACTTCAGTAAGTTGTGTAGCAAAAACAGAAGCAGAAATTGGGAAACAATATGTTGCCCAAACATCAGGCATAGCAATCACTTAAAGGAGAAAAAGGCATGACCAATCACGAAGAAATCGTACAAGCATTTAACAACTACCTAACAGAACACGACACGTTCGAAGGTAAAGGCATTAAAGCCTCAGCGGCAAGAGCACGTAAAGCACTAGGTGACTTAGGTAAGTTATCTAAAGAGCGCCGTAAAGAAATCCAAGAAAAAAAGAACAGTATGTAGGAGTTATTCATATGTGGGAATATTGGTGTAAAGCCATAGGCCAAAAAGCATATGATGACAACAACCGAGCAGATGCAGTAGCACTTATCCGAACTGGCTGGGTGCTACTTCATGTTGCAACATGCTCAATGATCATTATAGGTAATGGCAGAACTATGGGGTGGTGGTGATACGTTACTTCTTAGGATCTTGTGAATATAAATGGTCACACGCAGATACTCGTAATGAGCAAATCTGGATTCGTCGAGAATTAGGAGACGATCTTTACAAGACTGTAGAGTCTAATAATTGGGAATGGAAACTATTACGTAGTGGTAGTCAAACTATGCCTAATGATATCTATTGTCGTTGTGACATTTATGTAGATTTACCAGGTTCTAAAGAAGCAACACTATTTGTACTTAAATACCCTAGAATAAAACTAGTGGAGGTACTAACATGATGTGGGTTGATTATACTATTAACAGTATACCAGGTGGCAAAGGCTTCAAAGTTGAAGGTGATACACCAACTGAAGTAATGGACAAAGGTTTGTACAAACCAGGTGATGTCTTTATTGTAAACGAAAGCGGTTGGCTAGTAAAAACAGACGAACTAACTACCCTAGTAAAGAAATACGAACATGAACGTAAGTGAAGGTGATAAAGCTGTAATTGTGTTTTCAGTAAATCCTGCAAACATCGGACGCATTGTAAATGTAGCAGAGTACATTGGTAAGTTTAGTGAACGAGAAATGTTTCAGTTCAACGGAATGCAATGTATGGCTCCGGTTGCAGATCACTATTGGTGGGTTGAAGCAGACGACTTAACTATTATGTTAGGCCCAAGCCCAAGAGCATATATCGCTGATAGCTGGCTACGCAAACTTGTAGATCCAGATAAAAAAGTTTCAACTACAGCACAAAAAGAACTTGACATGTTTAACTAAACGTGTTATAAATAGTATGTAACGTTGAAGCAATTCAAACGCTATACTGGACCCGGGGGCGGTACCCGGCGGCTCCACCATAAACACATTCTGCTAAGTGTATAGCACTAAGCAACAGATCTGATAAACTGGGAATGTGTTTATGATGGGGCCGAAATAGGATCGACAGGTAGTTAATAGAAGCGTGGAGTTATCCGGATGTAAGCACGGTTATCGCGAACGAAAACTATAATTGCAAATGAAAATTTCGCATTAGCGGCCTAGGCTGTTACGAGGTAGTTAGACCTTGTTACCAAACATAGCAGGAAAAGGCACTTCGGTGTCTTTTCTTTTGACAGATCACTCTCCTTGTGTTAGTATAAATAATCAGTAGGCAACGTCGAGCCTACCTTTAACGTGAGCGCCGTGGTAAAAACGGCAAGCAGAGGAGAAACTAATGGACGCACTCACCTTATGGAGCCTAGTCGGGTTCCTATTCGCGGCATACGCTGTGATAGCAAATGATTCAGTACAAACTCTCGGTACTTGGATGGCATCAAACAATGAGAGATTTACTTATAAGACATTATGGATTGCGGCAAGCGCAGTTCTACTAGCCACACTATGGTATGGCTGGCACGTAAATGGTGGAGACATCAGTTACGGACGACTAAACAAGATCCCATGGCAAGAGGTACAATGGTATCATGCTATGGCACCGGGCATACTTGTTATACTAACACGTATGGGAGTTCCGGTATCAACTTCCTTCCTAGTGTTGAGTGCTTTCGCAAGTACCTTTGTGCTAGAAAAGATGTTGATGAAAAGCATAATGGGCTACGGCATCGCGGCAATGTTCGCATACTTTGCTTGGTACTTTATTAGTAGAGTAATGGACGAAACAGCACCAGTCAAAGAACAACACAAAGACTATTGGCGTGTAGCACAGTGGGTAGCAACAGGAGGCTTGTGGTGGACTTGGTTGTCACATGACATGGCTAACATTGCTGTATTCCTTCCACGTGAAGTTCCACTGGACCTAATGGTACTGATCAGCTTTGTATTTGTTATTGGTTTGTTCTTTATGTTTAGAGAACGAGGCGGCAAGATACAAAACATTGTACTAGAAAAGCACAACACAAGATATGTGCGTAGTGCTACACTAATTGATCTATTCTATTGGTTGTGTTTGTACTTCTTCAAAGAGCTTAACGATATACCTATGTCAACTACTTGGGTGTTCGTTGGTATGCTTGCAGGACGTGAACTTGCTATTGCAAGCTTCACAGGCAAGATGAAGTTCAAGAGTGTGTTTCCCTTAGTAGCACGAGACTTTCAGAAGATGATGATTGGCTTAGGTGCATCAGTAGCAATTGTGCTATCGATACACTATATACTAATACCAAACGGATATTAATTACAGGGGTGTGTTCGACGACACATCCTTTTCTCTTGACTAGCCTGCGTAATAGTAGTATTATATAAGTATTATTACTTACAACAAAGGTCGGGACAAATTTGAAAATGAAAATTATCGCAGGGAACGCTAACCCAACTTTAGCCCAAGAAATTGCAGACTATTCGTTTGCACCGTTATTGCCAACTAAAATTAGTACATTTGCAGATGGCGAAATAAGCGTAGAGTTTTTAGACAACATCAGAGGCGAGGATGTGTTTATTATACAAAGTACATCAACTCCTGTTAATGATAGTTTAATGGAACTGTTAATTATGATTGACGCTGCCAAGCGGTCAAGTGCTAAACGCATTACAGCAGTTATTCCATACTTTGGTTACGCACGTCAGGATCGTAAAAGCGCAAGTAGGACACCTATAACAGCAAAACTAGTTGCTAACTTGCTTACAACATCGGGTGCAGATAGAGTGCTTACGATGGACTTACACGCAGGACAGATTCAAGGCTTCTTTGATATTCCAGTTGATGACTTAACAAGCCGTTTAGTATTTGCTAAAGACATTAAACGTAATGTTATTATTGAAGATGGTACTGTATTTGTAAGTCCTGATGCAGGCGGTGTTGTTCGCGCTAGGAAGTTTGCAGACATGTTCCACGCAGACATTGCTATAGTAGACAAGATGCGTCCTATGGCAGGTAGAAGTGAAGTCATGAACTTGATCGGCGATGTTAAAGGTAAACACGCCATTCTAGTTGATGACATCATTGACAGTGGTGGTACATTATGCAACGCAGCCAAAGCAATTATGGATGCAGGTGCATTGTCAGTTCGTGCATATATCACACACGGCGTACTGTCAGGCGAAGCATGTAATAAGGTTGAAAAGAGTGTACTCACAGAACTAGTAGTTGCAGATACAATAAAGGATCATTGTCCTAAAAGTTGTAAAAAGACACGACAGGTTAGTGTTGCACCTTTGTTTGGTGAAGCTATTCGTCGCATAACTAACGAAGAGTCAGTAAGCAGTTTGTTTGGTTAATCTTAAAGAGTGTTGCTGAAGAGTGTTGCTGAAAAGTAACACTTTTTCCTTTTGTGGGCTCATTCTTGCACAGAAAGAGTGCGTATTAGATAACTAATAGTGTGAAGCAAACAATTCCCACCCCAAAGCTCACATAGAAAAAACTAATATAATAATATAAGGAAGTAAAAATGCGTATTCTCGCGATAGCAATGGTTGCCGCAATGGCAACGACTTCAGCAATGGCTGAAGACACAGTAACAAAAACACAGGCTCCAGTAGGGCCAGTACTAACAGGTGCAGTAAACTTAGACTTTGCTGAAACAGCCGCAGGTAAAACTGGCGGAACAATGGGTATCGAACTAGACATCGATGCGCCAGGTATTGCAACAGTAGACCTAGACTTTAAAGCAACAGACGGCAATGCTCTAACACTGGACACATGGACAGTAGGAACTACAATCGGCTCAGTAGGTTTAGCATTTGGTGATGACAACGGTCTATTACCAGAAACAACAGCAGACGCAGCCGCAGACGGAACACTAGCAAAACCAGCAATGACAGAATCATTAGCATTGTCATTTGGTAATGCAAGTGTAGCTGTAGGCTTAACTGACTGGACAACAGACGTAACTGAAGTAAGTAACCTACAAGGTGCATACACAGTAGACGCAGGTATTGTAGACGTAACAGCAAGTGCTGACTACAACCGTACAACTGAAAACACTGTACTAGGTGCAGAAGTTGGCGGCCTAGACTTAGGTATGATGACAGCAGGCGGTGCATTAACATATGATACAGATGCAGCAGATTGGGCATTTGAAGGCTCAGTAGCAACTGGCGGTCTATCAGCATACATCAACGGTACAGATGATAACAGACTACAGCACATTGGTGGTGAGTATGTATTAACCTATGCAGGTGCAGAACTAAGTGCAGGTGTTGATTATGACACAGACGCAAAAGACTGGAAACCAACAGCAGGTCTATCTTTTAACTTCTAAGTTAAACACATAAAAACAAAAAAGGGTTGCTTCATTAGGTTGCGACCCTTTTTTTATGACTAAATAATGTTAGCATATAAAGGGCAGGGCAAATGGACAAGCGCGAACAAAAACGCAAAGAACGTGTTGAGCGTATTCGCAATTGGTTCAACATAGACAACATTATAGATG
>Ga0209092_10001000_pt1 | contig 28542 bp, 47 predicted proteins | sample FraStrMetagenome_FD_187446 | JGI IMG/M metagenome (GOLD analysis project Ga0209092, IMG submission 187446) | Marine eukaryotic phytoplankton communities from Arctic Ocean - Fram Strait ARC3M Metagenome (SPAdes) (version 2) | ecosystem: Environmental > Aquatic > Marine > Oceanic | place: Fram...
GAGTGTAAAAGCTCAAGCTCAACTAACGAAGTTTCGCTTTTTGTCGAAGCTATACTTGTACGGAACTCATAATGGCCACTGTTAAAGAAGCCCTAATTAGACTAGAAGGCCACGAAAAAGAATGCGCCGTCCGATACGCCAACATTGAAAGGCGACTAGACGAAGGCTCTCAGCGATTTAAGAAAAGCGAAATGATGCTTTGGGGTATGTATCCTCTGATTATAGGTTTATTTCTGATTGAGAAGGGCTTGATATGAGCATCGTCACTTCACTAATCGGCCCAGTTACTGGGCTGCTAGACAAATTTATCGAGGACAAAGATCAAAAAGCCAAGCTCGCGCACGAAATCAGCACCTTGTCGGATAAACATGCACAGGAACTTGCACTGGCACAGGTTGCGCTCAACACTGCCGAAGCCAAAGGAAACTGGTTCCAGTCCGGCTGGAGGCCAGCAACCGGATGGGTCTGTGTCCTTGCCCTTGGCGTGAATTATCTAGTATCTCCACTAGCCGCTGGTATAGGTATCGATATACCTCAAGCAGATGGTGCTACACTTATGCCTATACTTATGGGCATGTTGGGTTTAGGCGGTATGAGATCATTCGAGAAGACCAAACAAATTGAAGGTAAGTAACATGGCTAAGTCACCAAAGATCGAAGATAAAAACTACTTTAAGCCGAAAGAACTGGTTTGCAGGCATACCGGCAAAGAAGGTTTTGATGAAGACTTTCTAAAGACCCTGAATGCTATCCGCGAAGAGTGCGGCTTTAGCTTTGCACTATCCTCTGCTTACAGGTCACCAGAACACCCCATAGAAGCCCGTAAAGAGGTGCTAGGAGCGCATACCACCGGAAAGGCAGTAGATATACTAGCCAGCGGAGAAAAGGCGTTAGAAATCGTTAGAGTGGCCCAGAAGCATGGTATACAGAGAATAGGTATACAGCAAAAGGGTTCGGGTCGGTTTATCCACCTAGACGGCTGTACCGAAGATGATGGATTTCCTTGCCCTGCTATCTGGTCATATTAAATTTTACATAGAACATAAAAAAGCCCCTCCGAGAAGGGGCGGTTAGTTTATAGAGTGAAAATACCCAGCGATTCTGTCTCACAAACTACAAAAAGGTCTGAGTTTAAGGCCGTTTTAGACAACGCCTCTATCGCATCTTCCCGCGACTTAAAGGGCTTATGACCGAAGCCCTCATTCCTTAATTGATCGTGCATTAGTCTCTTCTCAGTCATACTGTAAGGTTTTCCGTTAGGATTGATATGCCTATGCCTGATCGTGAAATACGTTTCCGATTTTGTGTCATGGTTAAAAGCCATTTTATTTTCCTTTGGTTAATTGATTTTTAAAGAACGTGCCATTCCGTGATGGCATAGCCATTATAACATAAGTAAACATAAATGTAAACCGAACTTAAAAAGATGGTTTTCCTAATCCAGCCATTTGGAGCTATTAATGGCCAGATGAATGGTGTTATACTTTTCAGGCGCAATAATGCGTACACTTTTGAATAGTGAATTATGTATCCCCCTTTGGCCCTGCTTATTGCGGGGCTTTTTTTTGCATATTAATTAACAAAAGAGTTTACTTTATGGTTTAGATGTGCGATTATAATCCCACATTCAATAAAACAAGGGTTACAAAATGACTATTACAACTATCGAAGCAACCATTAACGCGCAACTTGCTGACTTAAAAAGCGCACTGAATATAAACATATTGCGTGGCGACGACGACCGCATCAAAGGTTGCGAGTTTGCAATTATCGAACTGAACATTCTTTTAGAAACTTTTGAAAAGCAAGCAAAACAAAAAGAAGAGGACGACAACACATTAAAAAACGAAGCCTTTTTGTCTGCATAAATTAACCGCCCCTTCGGGGGCATTTGCTGTAGGAGGCAATATGGGAATCAACGATTTAAACGATCTGGAGCGCGGTGAGTACGACTGCGTTCTAGGTTACCAAGCCCTAGCAGGGCAATCAGATGCTTACTATTTTGGTTATGGTGAGCAGTATGCAAAAGAACAGACCGTAGGAGGTCAACAATGAAATCAAGCGAATCAATCAATGAGTTAGCCAGCGCACTATGTAACGCTCAGGGTCAAATGGGAGGTGCTGTTAAAGACAGTGCCAACCCTTTCTTCAAATCTAGCTATGCCGATCTAACGGCGGTTATTAAGGCAATCAAGCAACCGTTTTCTGATAACGGATTAAGCTATACCCAGTTCCCAGTTAGTAATGAAAATGGCGTTGGAGTATCTACCCGCCTCATGCACATATCTGGCCAGTGGTTAGAAATGGAATACACCCTGCCTACGGTCAAGAAAGACCCGCAGGCATCAGGTTCAGCAATAACGTACGCAAGACGGTACGCTTTACAGTCTATCGCAGGCATACCCACAGCAGATGATGATGCAGAATCTGCAATGCTGCGTGGTGATGACAAGAAGAAAATCACTGAAGATGAGGTAATTACTATCAAGAAACTTCTTGATGAGACCGCAAGCGATGAAGCCAAGTTTTGCAAGTGGCTAAAGGTTAAGTCTATTGATCAGGTTCTAGCTGTACATTATGACCGCGCTGTTGCCGCGCTAGAAGCTAAGAAGTGATTATCTTAGACCATGAGCAGGGTTCACCAGAGTGGCTTGCTGCAAGACTGGGCAAGCCCTCTGCAAGCATGTTTTCCAAGCTGATTACGCTTGCTGGGAAGCCATCTAGTTCTGCTGATGGGTATGTCAATGAGTTAATAGCAGAACGCCTTACAGGGCAATCTGAGCCGTTTCACGTTACTGAGTGGATGCAGCGCGGCACTGAACTAGAGCCAGAGGCTAGAGAGGCGTATGAGTTCATATCTAGCAATGATGTTATTGAAACTGGCTTTATTCTACATACTAGCTATGAGTTTGGCTGTTCGCCTGATGGGTTGATATTGGATCAGGGTGGTCTAGAGATTAAATGCCCTGCGCCTAAGACTATGGTCAGCTATCTACGCGATCCGCAGGTCGGTGTTAAGAAATACTGGCAGCAGATTCAGGGCTGTATGTGGATTACCAAACGTGATTGGTGGGACTTCTTTGCCTACCACCCAGAAATGCCGCATGTATTAGTGCGGGTTGAACGCGATGACGAATATATCGCAAAACTAGCCATTGAAGTCCAAGGGGCTGTGGCTGAAATACTAAACCAAGTGGAGAAGTTAAAATGAAAGTAGGATTATCTGTAAGAATCGATGTTACCAAGATCGACAAAAGCCGTCTTTATAAGGGCGCAAAGGGTACTTATCTTGACCTAACAACCTTTGTCGATACGGAGCAGCAGGATCAGTATGAAAACAACGGATTTATCAGCCAGTCAACCACCAAAGAAGAACGCGAGGCTAATGTGCAGACCCCGATACTGGGGAATGTAAAGGTATTTTATACCGATGGCAGTACGCCCAGCAGTGCGCCTGTACAGCAAGGTGGTATGAGTCTTGAAGAGTTAGATGATGATGTGCCGTTCTAACCTAAAAAAGCCCCTCTTTCGAGGGGCAAACCATAGGAGGTTGCTGATCGGGGGAACCAGCCTAATTAATATATCACAGGAATTTTGACGATGGAATTAATCGATGCAGGCAAATGCCTTAAAGCAGCACAAAAGGAACAAGGTATTACAAGCCGTGAATTGGCTAAACGCAGTGGGACATCACCGCAGCAAATGTTAAGGTGGCGCTCCAATAAAAACATCAAGCTACATACCATCCAGCTTTTAACCTTCCATTTAGGTATAAGCATCGATGCTTTTATAGCTTTTGGTAATAAGTAGACAAATAAGTATATTTTTACATTTAGATAGATTAAAGTACAAAAAGTGATCGGGCTAGAGGCTGACGGACTCCTTAAATAAAACGTCAGAGCGTGGTTGACCCTCCAGTACATAGCCCCTGCGATAACTCGGTAGTTATCAAAGGATAGGTTGGATATCCGATACGGTCACAAGTATTACCGCAGAGTTGCTTTAGCCCTCTGATCGTAAATTTACTATTCGTAGTAAAAGGGTTAAATCATCTTTAATAAAGTGTTTCTAAAAGTAACAAAAGAAAATTATAAGAAACATATTTACTAACTTTATCGGGCGAGGCTTGCCGAGCCATAGGAGAACAAAATGGGAATTACAATTAATGGAATTGAGAATGAAAAAGATGCTAAATTCAATATAACAGAGCAAGACATCCGAAACACTGTTGTCAAAATGCCTAAGAGGATATATTCAGCAAGAGCCAGTTTAGAAACTTGGTATGGATCGGTCGAGATTACTGGTTGGACTTTGCACAATATTTTTCAGCAGTGTTTAGTGCAGAACAAAGAATTTAGGAAACTTGTTAAGTTGTTTATTGATGAGCTAGATGATGGCAAAGAGTATTTGTACACTTGTAAAAAGTATTAATTAATTAGACTGTAGGAGGTCACAATGAACGGTAAATGGTCACAAGAAAACTTTAATTTGCATCACGAAAAAAACCCTGAGATATACGAAATGTTTGTTAGGTTCGCATTACAGGTTGCAAGCCGCAGGTCGTATTATTCAGCAAAAAATATATTTCATCGAATCCGGTGGGAAACCATGATCGAAGAAAATGATAGCCAGTTTAAAATTGATGATGGCTGGATTAGCCACTATGCAAGGAAATTTGCTGGCGAGTATCCTGATCACCGTGATCTCTTCAGATTCCGCTGTCGCGCAAAAAGCTATCATGGGGTGAACAATGCTGCTTAATACTAAAGAAGATTGGCAACCAGAACAGGCCGATATCATCCAATGGGGTAGGGCTTATCCAGCCGTAAACGTAGACCAAGAACTAATGGCTATGGAATCATGGCTAGATGCTAACCCTACTAAGCGAAAGACCAAGGCAGGGATAAAACGCTTTGTTAATAGCTGGCTATCTAGAGCGCAGAATCAAGGCGGTAGCTCACCGATTGCTAAGAGCTATAAGAAGGCAGATAGCCTAAGAGCTAGAACGCTAGATGAAAGCCTTACTGATATTAGTTGGCTACCTATAGAGCAGCAGCAAGAAATGAAGCAGTATTATCTTGCTCAACGTGGGTTTTATTACGATGGGGAGCTTAGACATGGGAGCAATTAATCAGCCCAGATTTGTTTATTATCAAAAGCATCCAAATTGCGAAGAATGCCCAGATAGGTTTTGTGGGTGTCACACTTCAAAACTTGAATATGGTAAAGCCTACACATACAAGCAACTAGCCGAGGCTGTTAATGTTAGCAAGGCAACGATTAAGGGTAGGCTGTACGGAAAACCGTACTGCACTGATCGTGATCTTTACAGGGTTGGCGATAGGGGCAAGAAACCTTCGGATTACATGAAGCGATCGAGAGGTTGCGATAAATTAGAAACAAAAAGCCAACAGTTATCCGGCAAATGGTTGCGGGTGGCAATATGAGTCAAGGCGACTTTGTGCAAATCAACAGCAAGTCAGAAATAGAAAAGCGACTACCTTTTCTGCTAAAGCGTATAGAGGGTTGGGATTATTCCAGCCCTTTAATTTTAAAGCTGGAGCAATACCAAGACCCTAGAAGTTTAAGCCAGAACGCCCTGTTTCATGTTTGGTGCGGGCAAATGTCAGAACACTTTATTAAGAAGATTCCTACCGCAACTAAAGACAACCTGAAGATGATGATGAAGCAGAGATTCTTGGGTACTTACGATATTAAGATCGGAAAGACATCTATTGAAGGGCAGGTAAAGTCTACTACTAGCCTTAAAAAAGGCGAAATGGTTAATTTTATGGATCAAGTGTATCATTGGGGTTTAGACAATGGGGTGCTGCTGACAGTTCCAGAAGATAGCGAGTACCAAAGGTTGAAAGCTAAACAGGATAAGTAACATGGCCAAGGTTGACCCAAGAGTATTGAAGGAATTTGCAACAACAGATAGACACCATGAAGTTTTAGATGCAGTCATAAAATGTGGCAGTCATAGCGCAGCAGCGAGAGAAATAAATTGCGCTAGGCAAAGCGTTGACAGGATGATACAAGTTTTAGAAAAAAAGGCTGCACAGCAAGGAGTTGCACCGCATCGAGACTTGACGCATCAGACGGCAGAAGGATTTGAGGCCAAGCGGATAAGCACCGCTTACAAGGATGATGGTTCTGTGGCCCTCCAGTGGGTTATACAAGAGCCTGAAAAGAAAAGCCTTAAAGAACGCCTTGCATTAATGGTTGACGGCGTTAAAGACGATTTAAAAGGCTTTAAAAAGCCAGTTAAAGAGCCTGCCAAGGTAAACGCTGACTATCTGGCCATGTACATGATTGGCGACCACCACTTTGGAATGCTTGCAGACTCAGAAACCAAAGTTGATGACGATGACTGGGACGTTAAGATCGCAACCAAAGTTTTAATCGATGCGACTGACCGTCTTACGAACAGAGTAGGTAATGCAGAGGTTGGAGTTTTACTTAATGTGGGTGATTTTTTCCACGCCGATAGTAGCTTCAACACTACCACTAAGGGTACGCCGGTTGATGTAGATACCCGTATCGCCAAGACGTTTAAGCTGGCTGGCAGGTTGTTCCAACTTTTAATTACCCAAATGCTTAAAACCCATAAGCAAGTCATCGTGATTAATGTTCGCGGCAACCATGATTCTGATATGGCTTGCCATTTGTCTAGCTGTTTAGAATTACTCTATTCTGAAGAGACAAGGGTAAGTGTCCTGCCTAATTATTCTAAGTTTATACATTTCCAATGGCACAACAACCTGTTTGTCTTTCATCACGGGGATCGGATGAAGCACGAGCAAATTCTACAAACGGTGATTAAGAACCTAGACAATGAGTGGTCGCAGTCTAAAAACCGCTATTGCCATTTAGGACATATCCACCACCATACATCCCGCGAAGTTGGATCGATGCACTTTGAACACTGGGGCAGTCTCACCGCTACGGATCAATGGCATTCAGATTCAGGCTATGGGGCTGAACGATCAATGACTAGCGTTGTTTACCATAAAGAGCATGGCGAAGACTCGCGGGTTAAAATCACAATTGGAGGGATAAATGAGTAATGTTATACAATTTCCACCTTCTGGCATATCGCTTACTAAGCAGCATTGTGAGTGCGGTTACCCTCTCTATTATTTTCTTGGTGCTGATGATTGCGCTTATGGGATATGTGAGCGTTGCAATCTTGGAAGCCCTGATGAGATCGTTATCCCCTTCGAGGAAACAGAGCATTGAAATCATTAAATAATCAGGTGGGCGGCGACCACTACAAGAATAAGGCGATCCAGCCTATAGAGTACATAATGGCTAACAATATGGATTTCTGTGAGGGTAATATTGTTAAATACATTACTCGCTGGCGGGATAAGGGCGGCATAGAATCGCTGCGAAAGATCAAGCACTATGTTGACTTTTTAATTGAGGGGGAATTGCGTGGCGAAGAGGAAGAAATCTACAACAGCCCAAGAGGTTGATAAGGCTGCAAAGCTACTACAGCGGCTTGTAAGGCTAAAGGCATCAGATGACAACGGATACTGCCAGTGCGTCACCTGCGGAAAGGTAGACCATTACAAGAATATGCAAGGGGGTCACTTTTATGGCCGCAGGAATCTAGTCTTTAAGTTGTTTGAAGAGAACATCCACCCGCAATGCCCTTCTTGCAATTTGTACGGGATGAAGACCACCAGAATACAAGAAGCCTATAGAATCTACATGGAGGATACATACGGCGCTAGACGCATCAGGGCCATGCAAAGATTAGCTTGGAGAGCATCGCCTAAGTTTAACCGCGAGGAAGTTATCCAGTTTGCCCGCGACCTAAAGGAGCAGATAAAAGACGAGGAATGGCGCGTAGGAGAATGCTGATCGAGGTATATACTCAAAAGTTATAAACAGTTTGTTTTTATGACATAACGATATAAGCAAAACTGTACATTTGTTATGAGATAGCTTATTGTTACACCTCAATCAAAAAACAAAGGTATTAACAGATGAACACTATAACTACTACTTACTACAACATTGAGCAGTTTGTTCCTAACAGCTACAAAGGTGTAGGCGTATGGGGCTGGACTTGTGACACCGTCAACGACAAGATTACTGACCGCGCTGAAGCAGAAGCAAAGATGGCTACAAAGATGGCATCGTGGGAAAAGTACCTTGCCAAAGAGCAGGAGCGAGTTGCAGACGGTACTGGTGAGCAAAAAGAATATGTTGCTAAACTTCAGTCCAACGTAAAATTCCGCATTGTAGAAGATAACAAATCTTTTACTCACGTTAGCCAGTATGGTTACACAGATGTTTATGCTTACGAAATCATTAAGGTAGTTAGCGATAAAACTATTGAGATTCGCCAGATGAAAACTAAGCATGACATCAGTCATTTAGAGCAAATATCTGGAGGGTATTGCGGCCATGTTGTAAGCCAGCGCAATCAAAAAGTTTCTTACGAGAGCGACTTTAACGCTCCAGTAGTTCGCGTCAGAAGAAAGAAAAATAACCCAGAGGCTTGGACTTCTAACGGTCAACGATTTGGACTTACCGAAGCCCCTTACGCCTTTCACGACTACAACTTCTAATTCAACCGCCCCCTACGGGGGGCATTTTAGGTTATTTAATTGTAAATAAAGGGTTTACATTAAGGTTAACTTACTTTAATATTTAATCTCAATCAAAAAACAAAGGGTATCAAAATGAAATTAACAATGAAAAAAGTCAATCAGGCCATTCAAGAGATCGAAGCCGGCTGGGAGTTAGTTAAAGGTAACGGCTACTTTTACTGGGTACACCCAACAGATATGAGTTACCTTGATTGCGCGACTGTTGGCGTTTACAAGCTAAACGATTATAACTTAGATCGCTGGATTGAAGAGTTTAAAGGTAGAGGGCCAGATTTTGGGACTTGGGCTTATTACAATCAGGAGGTGGCGTAATGATTAACCATCCGTACAAAATCGATCAAGTTAAAAACGAGATAGCGCGCAAGAAACGCGCTGAGAGCCGACAGTTTGCAGCTTTAGGCGCTCTGTTATTTGTTATGTATGTCACCGTATCAACTATGGGTTATAACGACTGTATCAATCTGGGGGTGTGCTAATGAGCATTTTAAAGTTTCAAGATCGCCTTGATGACATTGTAAACGGATTATTTCCAGAGTACCGTAACTGGGAGGGTGATCTAATTGATCTAAGCGATGGCCACAAGGATCATATCTGCTACCATTTTTTGATCTGTATGCCCTCATGGTGGGATGATTGTTTCCCGCCTTGTATTGTAAATCGCGAAGACTTCCTTCATGAGCTGTACTTAAATTCAGGTTCGCAATCTATATCGGCCATTATCAGGGATGACATCTATCTTGCCCTAGAGCATACTTTGCGGGACTTAGTGCAGGAATCTTTTAATAGGGTTCACAATATCCAACCAGAGCCGTTCGCAGGCTATGAAAGAGGTGAGTAATGCAAATTATAATATCTGTTTTATTGGGTTTATTGGCTGCTGTGCTTTTTAGAGGTGCGTGGCTTATGGTTCAAGATGCCGAGCATCGATACAATGAAAGGCAAAAAAAATGAAAGATATTAAGGATTTAATAGCTGAAGCGCATAAAAGTGCTGACAAAGCCATTAAGAAGGCGCAGAAAAGTGATCACTGGGCTAAGTTAAATGACTGGCTAAATGAGACAATAACCATTAAACGGCTCTATTTTGCTGTTGTATATTTCGCGTTATTTGGTTTTATCGCGTATGAGGTTATAATCTTTTAGCCAGCGTCCATAATGCGCCTCCTGCCAGCCTGATCCACTGGTGGCAGCAACGGATCACCAAGGCCGAGGTTACCTTAGTACCTTTTGACCCAGACTAGTCCACTGGGGGCTGATACGGACTACCTATTACAATATATATTCTAATATGTAATATTATACTTCAACTCACATATATCATAAATGGCATGGCATTCATGCTAAACCATCATTTCAAATCATAACCGATAAGCCTTAAAATGCGCCCCTAATCAATTAGGAGCGACCCTTGATACTTTACATGATAGCCTTTACCCTCGTTTCCCTCTCACTCGTCGCCGTAGACGATCTGCAATAGTTTACATTTCCGCTTAAAACCCGCTACAATGCCCCAACCAACTACAGTTCGGGTGTATCGTGGACTCTTTACAAGTAACTGCGCGAATAGATGAATGCCTATTCTTTGAGCTAGAAGATCACCTCTTTCAGTTTGATGCTATTATTGATTCGCTAATGGAAACTGACGTACAACGAAATCAAGTTCGTGATGCACTGTCTGACTGGTGTACATCGGTTAGTGAATCCGTAGAAGACATAACCGAAATCAAACAAAACGAAATCCAAGAACTTACACTAACGGCCGATGAAGTATTCGGCACTGAGGTTTAATGCGACCCAAGTGGATACCTGACGAGCTAGTATGCCGTAAAGCTCGCGAAATGGCTTCTAAGGGACTTACTGTTACGCAGATAGCCCATTGCCTTGGTGTAAGTGACGCAACCGTATACGAGCGCCAGAAGGAGTTTCCAGAGTTTTCAGAGGCTATAAAAAAGGGAAGGAGCGAAGGCATACATGAAGTTGCTAATGCTCTGTACGATAAGGCCGTTGGCGGCGATACTACTTCAATCATTTTCTACCTCAAGAAAAGAGATCGAGAGTCTTGGGGTGATGAATACATCGACCCAGTAAAAGAGATTCCACCTATCAATATAATCTTGGATGCAGATGCAATTAACAAAGCCGCAGTCTGAGATTTTTCTTAGCAAGGCTAGATTTGTGGCTGTTGTAGCTGGTAGGCGTTTCGGTAAAACCTTTCTTGCTACTGGATCGCTGTTACGCGCTGCTATCAAAGCCCCTAATCAAAATGTTTGGTATGTAGCTCCAACCTATGGGGCGGCAAAAGAAATATGCTGGCTCATGCTGCTAAACAGTATTCCACAAGAGTATATAGCGAAGACCAACGAAACAGCCCTGACCATTAAGCTAATTAACGGATCGTACATCGCGCTAAAAGGGGCAGAGAAGCCAAATAACTTACGCGGACGAGCTTTGGACTTTGTTGTACTTGACGAGTTTGCGGATATGCGCCCAGAGACTTGGTACGAAGTAATAAGAGCTTCACTAAGTGACAGGCAGGGAGCAGCCCTATTTATCGGTACGCCTAAAGGCAGAAATCATTTCTATGATCTATGGGCTAAAGGTAAAGACAAGTCGCATGATTGGGAGTCATTTCAGTACACCACCATTCAGGGCGGCAACGTCCCAGAAGAAGAGATTGAAGCAGCTAAATCTGATCTAGATGAAAGAACATTTAATCAAGAATATAATGCAGCGTTCGTAACCTATGCGGGGCTTATCTATTATGGATTTAACCGCGAAGACTCCGTATTGGATATGGGCGATGATAGTGGTACACTCCACATTGGGATGGATTTCAATTTAGACCCAATGTCTGCCGTTATCTGTTTGCGTAAAGGCGGGAAGCTGTACGCAGTTGACGAGATAGTCATGTACGGGTCAAATACTGATGAGATGGTTTCGGAGATAATAGACCGTTATCCTCGACGCAGTATTATTATTTATCCAGACCCAGCATCAAGACAGCGGAAAACCTCTGCTGGTGGTCGAACAGATTTGTCGATCTTACAGAACGCAGGATTTAGCGTTAAGGCGAAGAACTCACATGCATTGGTCAGGGATAGAATCAACGCTGTGAACAGTCGTTTACTATCGGGTGATGGTGAGCGGCATTTGTATATCTCACCGAAATGCAAGCAGACCATTAAGTCTCTTGAACGGCAGACATACAAAGAAGGGACGAGTATTCCTAACAAAGACGATGGGTTTGATCATATGAATGATGCCCTTGGTTACTTAATAGAATACCTGTTCCCTGTTCGTACTGAATACGCTACCCCCCAACCTACTAGGTGGACTTGATGAGATTGAACGCAGATACAACGCACCCTGATTATGATAAATACGAAAGCCGCTGGGAGTTTTATGTCCGCAGCTATTTGGGTGGAGAAGATTACTTTAATGGCGCATATCTAACGCGCTACATATCAGAAACCAGTGACGACTACGACCGCAGACTTGATCTGACTCCACTGGACAATCACTGTAAAAATATAGTCCATATCTATTCTAGCTTCCTTTGGCGAGTACCGCCTACTAGAGCATACAACAGCGCAGCCAATAACGTAGCCCTTAATCCTTTCCTGCAAGATTGTGACTTAGAAGGCCGTAGCTTCAATGCGTTTATGCGCGAATGCCAGATATGGGCAAGCGTTTACGGTCATGTCTGGGTGATGATGGATAAGCCTAAGTCTACAGCGGGAACTAAGGCAGAAGAGTTAGAACAAGACATCCGGCCTTATGTGACGATGTTTACTCCAGAGAATGTCTTAGATTGGAACTGGGTAAGAACCCCTAGCGGTAGATTTGAACTTGATTACCTAAAGGTCAGGGAAAGCGTTATTCGTGTAGATGAGACAACCACAGAAACGTATTACAGAGTCTGGTACAAGGATCGAGTAGAGCTATGGCATTCGGTTAATGACCTAGATAAGCAGGTTGAAGTAGATGATAACGTGCTTGGCCGTATCCCTGCTGTATTCCTTCCTGCTAACCGTAGCGTAACCAGAGGTATAGGGCTTAGCGATATAGCTGATGCTTCCTATATGCAAAGGGCTATCTATCAAGAATTGTCAGAGATAGAACAGCTTATCCGTATCTCTAATCACCCTACACTGGTTAAGTCATTCGGCACTGATGCATCTGCTGGCGCTGGTTCTGTTATCAATCTACCTGATGACATGGATGCCAGCCTAAAACCTTATCAGTTACAGCCTAGCGGCCAGAACCTTGACGCTGTTCGTGCATCGATTGACGATAAGATTGCATCTATTAATCGGATGAGTCACATGGGTGCTGTACGCGGCACAGAAGCCATGACTATGAGTGGCGTGGCTATGCAGACAGAATTCCAAATGCTTAACGCTAAGTTAGCAGAGAAGGCTGATTTGCTAGAGTTAGCAGAAGAGCAGTTGTGGATTTTATTCTGTGATTGGCAGGATGTCACTCCAGATGTACAGATATTCTATCCAGACGCATTCGACCTTCGTGACTACGATAAAGAACTATTGTTCCTACAGCAGATGAAGGCATCAGGCGTTAAGTCGGTTACTTTGTCGCAGGAAATTGATAAGAAGATTAGCGACCTTATTCTTGATGATGAGAACTTAGCGAGGGCGCATTCAGAGATTGAATCTGGCACTCAAGTTTTGGGTCAGTTTAATCAGCAGGTAATTGAAGAAGCCTAATGGCAGAAGATGTTGACCAGCTAAAAGAAACAATAAGGAAAGCCGCCCTGCACCAAGAAAGGTTGGCGGCTGCTTTGGTTACGCTAGAAAGTCGCATAACAGATGTTTTAGCCACAGCGCCATTAAGTGATGGCAATTTATTTGACTTGGAATGGGCGATACAGGCTAGGTCAGAATTAAGGCAAGTGATTGAAACTGAATACTTGGCCACTGTTGACAGTATAGTAAGGGAGTATGCTGGCGTTTCTGATGATATTGCGGCCATGCTTGGAACTTATGCAGACGTTGCAAAATTAGACCCTGCAATAGTCTCTCAGCTTCAATCAATGACTTTTAAGGGTTTTGAAGATTTAGGACAAAATTACTTAGATGCAATTTCAAAAGAAATATATGAAAACACTTTAACTGGAGCATCTTTTGCTTCCAGCGTTGCCATTATTAAGCAATCAGTAGATGCCGGTTTAGGTAGATACGCAAAGCAAGCGTTGCATGATGGTTTGATGCAATTTGACGCGGCTGTAAATACCAAGATTGCACTTGATGCTGGTGCAACTGAGTTTAAATACTATGGCCCAGATGATGAGGTTACGCGGGACTTCTGCGAAAAGCATGTAGGCAAAACATATACAAAAGAAGAGATTGAGGAAATCTGGTCTGGCAGTTGGGCAGGAAAGATTAGCGGCGATCCTTTTGTAGTTCGGGGCGGCTATAACTGCCGTCATAGATTCAGAGGCGTTTTTTAACGAGGTGACATATGCCACAAGGGAAAGGAACATACGGTTCGAAGGTCGGCCGTCCTAAGAAAAAGAAGAAGAAGGTTAAAAAGTAACCAATTATGCTACACTTGTAATTCACCAATACTCTTTAAGAGGCACGCGACATGAGCGATGAAATCATGGAAACACAAGCAGAGACTGAAACTGTTGCAGTAGAAACTCAGGAAAGCAAGACCTTTACACAGGATGAACTAGACCGCATTGTCGCGGATCGTGTTGCAAGAGAGCAGCGCAAGTTTGACAAGAAGATATCTGGCATTGATCTGGATGACGCTAAAGACTTAATGGCACAGCGAGAAGCTGCCGAGTTGGAGCGTAAGAAAGAACGTGGCGAGTTTGATTCTATCCTAAAGCAAACGGTCGAGAAAAAAGACATAGAGATTCAGAGTTATAAAAGCAAGCTGCAACAGACGCTAGTAGATGGGGCGATCTTAGGTGCTGCTGGTAATAATAACGCTGTTAATCCGAATCAAGTTTCTCAGTTGCTGAAAGACCAGACCAGACTGTCAGATGACGGAACGGTTGAGGTGCTGGACGCTAACGGTACACCGCGATACAATGACAGCGGTGATTTGTTATCAGTCAATGAGATGGTAGCTGAATTCTTGACAGTAAACCCGCACATGGTCAAAGCCTCACAAGGTGGCACAGGATCGCAGGGTAACGCTGGTGGCTCTACACAGAAGCCTACATCTGTGGCAGATATGGTTGCAAACTGGGAATCTGGCGGCAAAGAAGCATTCGCTGCTATGAAGAAAAAGTAACCACCAAACCACAAACTAATTTTATTTAAAGGCAATTATCATGGCTGCAACTACTTCCACAACTCTCGACGATCTATTTGTAAATATCGTTGCTCAAGCGCGTTTCACCGCTGAAGAGCAATCTTTAATGATGGGTCTAGTAACTAACTACAACATTCAAGCCCAAGCTGGCAAGACTATTCAGGTTCCTAAGTACCCAGCAATCGCTGCTGCTGACTTAACCGAAGGCACTGACATGTCAAGCACCACTGTATCTACTAGCTCAGTTTCTGTAACTGTTGGCGAAGTAGGCGCACAGGTTCTGCTTACTGACATGGCTACCTACGGTGACGGAAACCCTGCTGTTGAGCTGGGAACTGTTCTTGGTAACGCTATCGCTACTAAGATCGATACTGACCTGATCGCTTTGTTTGACGGCTTCTCTGGTTCTATCGGTGCTGCTGGCGCTGAAATCACTGTAGCTGACCTGTTCAAAGCTGCTGCGACTCTTCGTGCTGCTAAGATCACTGGCGCTATTAATGCTGTTGTACATCCTTTCCAAGCGTACCAGTTGAAAGCTAACCTAACTAACACCTTTGCTAACCCAAATGGTGGCGACTTGCAGAACGAAGCAATGCGCAACGGTTATGTTGGTACTATCGCTGGAATCAATGTTTATGAGTCTGCCAACGTAGCTATCGATGGTAATGGCGATGCTAAAGGTGCTGTATTTGCTCCTGAAGCTCTGATGATCGCTATGAAGCGTGACTTCAACATTGCTCCACAGCGTGACGAGTCACTCCGTGCATTCGAGCTTAACGCCACTGCTGTTTATGGTGTTGCAGAGCTTGATGATGCGTTCGGTGTTGAGCTTCTGTCTGACGCTGTACTGTAAGACTAATTGCCCCTTCTTCGGAGGGGGCTTTTACTTGAGGTTTATATGGCTTATTCAAGCGATGCAGATTTATTAAAGCTAATCCCCGATATTCTCGATCTAGGTATCGAGTCTTTTGTATTGGAACACCCCAAAGCACAGGCAGATATTCAACGTGAGTTACGCATTAAGTGGTGGCCGCGCAAAAACATTGCTGGCGAAATGGATACTACTAAACTAACTGACAGCCAGTTTGTTACAACATCAGCTTATCTAGTGTTGTGGCGTTACGCATTGCCACAACTTACCAACTGGGTAGACGGCGACCGATTCGGCAATATGATCGACTTCTACAAAGCTAGATACGGTGAGGAATTGGAAGCTGTATTAAGCGATGGCGTTGATTACGATGCTGATGGCGATGGGAACGTCAAATACGATGAGAAGCAACCTGTCGGTCAGTGGTTAGATAGATAATGGATGTTAAAGTTAATACCAATGCCAAAGACATTGCAAAACGTGTTGGCAAGAAAGGAAAAGAGTTATCAGCAAGCATTAAAAAAGCCTTGTCGATTACTGCTCAATCCGGTATTAATATTATTGAAGACAGAACCAGTAAAGGTGTTGGCTTTAAAGGCGGCAAGTTTAATGGCTATACAGCCACATACGCGGCATTTAGAGCAAGTCGAGGTAGAGGCACCAACCCTGACTTACAATTTACAGGGCAAATGCTTAGTTCTATGACATCCAGAGCTAATAGCAAGCAAGCTGAGATATTTTTTAGCCGTGCAACTGAGTCTAAAAAAGCTGCAATGAATAACAAAACCAGACCTTTCTTTGGTTTTAGTGATCGCGAAGAAAAGCAACTAGCACAAGTATTCTTTAAGGCGTTGAAATGAGTGTACGAGAAAACATTGCTAACAATTTAGTAGCTACCTTGCAGGCTGTAACAGCACCTGTAGGTATTAAGTACGTTACTAGGGAGCCGTTTGATTTTACTAAATTATCAAGCGCACAGTTTCCAGCAATATTAGTTCGCAGTGCTGGTGAAGACAGAGAAGATAGCTCTATCGGTGGTTCTATTACTCAGCGAATGGCTACCATAAATTACGAATTCATTTGCTACGTTAAAGGGTCTGTGATTGATTCAGCCCGCAACAATCTTATTGAAGCAATTGAAGAAGCTCTTGATGTTGACCGTTTGCGTGGTGGTTATGCCCTAGATACGCAGATAACCAATATCGAGATTGATGAAGGTTCTATTGACCCGATTGGCGGGATCATTATTACAGTTCGCGTTTTGTACCAATACACTCGCGGCACAACTTAACTTAAATTTAAAAGGTAATTATCATGGCGACTAAAACAGGCGCATCTGGAGTAGTAAAAGTACAAGTCTCAGGCACGACTGTTGCCGTGGTTGGCGAAGTACGTTCTTTCACGTTTGATGGGTCAGCAGATACTATTGAAGACTCAGTAATGGGCGATACTTCACGATCTTATAAGCAAGGCTTGAAAACTAATACCGTCTCACTTGACGTTTATTGGGATGAAGCTGATGCACAGCAATTAATCCTAGATGAGCGGGCTGAGATTGATTTTGAAATATACCCTACAGGTACTGGTACTGGCGAGACTTACTTCTCTGGTGGCGGCATTGTTACTTCTCGTTCAATCACTGGTTCTTTTGATGGCATGGTTGAAGCCAGCTTCTCTATTCAGTGCAGCGGAGCAGTAACAGAAGCAACAGCTTAATTTAACAACTAGGAGAATAGTTATGGGTTTAGCAAAAGATTTACGCAGTAGAAGAAAGCAGGAAGCTAGGGAAGTATCAGTTCCTGAATGGGGTGACGAATCTGGAGCATTTAAGTTGTATTGCAGGGCTATTACTTGCTATGACTTAGATCAACTACAGAAGAAGCACCCCAACTTTCTTAATAACACCACAATCGGTGCAATGGTAGATTTGATTTGCATGAAAGCACAAGATGAGGGCGGCAATAAATTGTTCGCATCTGCTGAAGATCGCCTTGATTTGATGGGTGAAGAGACAAGTATTATTTCCGAAATCGCTAACCAGATGTTTGCAGAAATAGAATCTGTAGAGGCGGCTGAGGGAAACTAAGAAGCGATCAGTCTAGGATGAATCTGCTTTCCTTGGCTGACCGCCTGCACATGAGTATAGAAGAAGCAGAGCAAATGCCTGTTAGTCACTTTAATGAGTGGTTGGCCTATTATCATATATTGAGCGAGCAAAATGGCTGAAGATGTAAAGATTGTAATTAGCGCGGTTGATAAAACTAAGAAGGCATTTAGTGGTGTAACAAGCGCACTTAAAAAAGTTGCTAAAGCCGCTTTTAGCATGAAATCTGCCTTTGCTCTTGCGGCTGGTGCTGGCGCTATTGGGTTTATGATTAAGCAATCTTTAACTGCCATAGATACGCTAGGAAAGACTGCATCCAAGATAGGCACTACCACTGAAGCACTTAGCTCCCTGCAATTCGCAGGAACCCAGACGGGTGTTACTATTGAAACCGTCAACATGGCTGCACAGCGATTTACAAGGCGTTTAGCTGAAGCCGCTAAAGGCACTGGCGAGGCTAAAGGCGCACTCAAAGAATTAAATATTGATGCTGAAGAGCTAAAGAAGAAATCACTAGATGAGCAGATGCTACAGCTTGCCGATGCTTTCGGTAATGTTACAACATCAGCAGATAAAGTCCGTCTAGCCATGAAGCTGTTTGACTCTGAAGGGGTCGCGCTAGTAAATACCTTGGCTCTTGGAAGGCAAGGTTTAAAAGATATGTTTATCGAGGCTGACCAATTAGGTTTGGTAATGTCTGGAAAAGCAGCTAAAGGCGTGGAAAAGGCAAACGATTCTCTTTCTAAATTGTTTGGATTATTTAAAGGTTTGCGCAATCAGATAACTGCTAACCTTGCTCCAGCCATAGAAGCATTAAGCAATACGCTAAAAGATAAGTTTTTAAAAGATATTCAAGCCGCTGGCGGTAGCGTTGAAGAATTTGGCCGTATGTTGGCTGAAAGCATACTCCAAGGATTAGCTGATATTTTGTTAGCACTAGGATCAACGGCTAGGGCTTTTGTTGATTTTGCTAATGGCTTTATTGAAATGGCCAATTACGTTAGAGATTGGATGGATTTGGCGCCAATCACCACTAAGATGACTTATGATTTTAGTAACTCTATAGACAATGCTGCTGGCAATGTTTGGCGCCTTAAAATGGGGCTTAGAGGGCTAAGAGAAGAGGCTGATGGTTTAGGTGATGATGAAGTTCTTCCAACTACTATGGAAAAATGGGGGGCATCAATCAAATCTGCTGGAAATGCATTGCCCAGCTTGGCCGAAGGAATGGATGCAGTTTCTAAGAATGCCGCAGGATCATTAACAGACGCTTTAACCTCTGCAATCAGTGGTGCAAAATCTTTTGGCGATGCAATGAAAGATATGGCTAAAAGCGTTATTGATAGCCTAATTAAAATGATGGTTCAATATTGGATTGTACAGCCATTGTTTAATGCTATTGGTGGCGCTCTTGGTATGCCTACGACAGCAGCAACAGGAAAGGCAATCGGTGGATCGGTTCAGAACGGGCAGCCTTACATGGTTGGCGAGCGCGGGCCAGAGATGTTCGTTCCCAACCAAAGCGGTTCTATTGTACCTAACGGAAGTTTAGGCGGTGGCGGTGGCGTTACTGTTAACCAGACTATTAACGTATCTACAGGCGTACAGCAGACAGTCAGGGCAGAAATTGCTACACTGATGCCACAAATTGCCAATGCCGCTAAAGGTGCAGTTGCAGACGCTAGACAGCGTGGCGGTGGGTTCAGCAAGTCATTAGTCGGAGCATAAGAAATGCCATTAGCTTTCCCCAACGTAGGCATTACATCAATCAGCCTGCGTTTAAAACGAACTGTTGCGGTTACAGAATCACCGTTTACCTATGATCAACAGGTGTACGCCCACCAAGGCGCTATATGGCAAGCAGAGGTCAATCTACCGCCTTTAACGCATGACGAGGCACGATCAGTCGAAGCATTTATAGTGGGCTTAAAAGGTCGCTCTGGTACGTTTACGTTCGGTCACCCTTTACATACAAGCACAGCCACAAGTACCACATCTGGCACAACTGCGGTGAGGGCTGAAGTATTGGCTACTACTTCTGGCGCTAGTGCTGTAACTGCTGGTACTTATTTCCAGTTAGGCGACTATCTTTATATGGTCACAGCCGATAAATCTTCTGGCGCTGGTAACCTCTCTTTTCAACCACCATTACGGGCAGCAGTAGCAAGCGGCACAGCATTAGATTTTACCCTACCAAAAAGCCTGTGGCGTTTATCGAGCAACGATATAGGCTGGTCTACTGATGCGGCTTCTATTTACGGATTCAGTCTTGCCTTTGCAGAGGCTATCTAATGAGCAGAACATTAAGCACAGAAATGCAGGCGGTTGCTACTGCTGAGTTAGTACGCCCTATCTATTTAGTAGATATGGAGTTTAGTTCTGGTAGCATTTATCTGTGGTCTGGCATGGGTGATCTTACTTATAACTCCAACACCTATCTTGGTGCTGGTGACCTTCTGTCTATTGGTTCAATCCAAGAAACCGCAGAGCTTACAGCTAATGGCGCAACTGTAACGCTGGGTGGAATAAAGCAGTCTTTGCTTAGTTTGGCTAGAGATGAGCCATACCAAGGAAGACCCTTAATCATTCGCCTTGGCGCATTTGATGAAAGCGGGGATTTAATCGCCAGCCCAGTTATATTGTTTAGCGGATTTATGGATGTAATGACCATTGCAGATTCTGGCGATACATCTACCATTACTGTGACTGTTGAAAATAAGCTAATAGCATTTCAGCGCACAGCAGTAAGACGTTACACAGCAGAAGATCAAAAGATTGAGCATCCGACAGATAAAGGATTTGAATTTGTCGCAAAGATACAAGAGAAAGAAATCATCTGGGGTAGAGCTTCACCAGCTTCGATGTCTAATACCACAGACCCAAGGGCATTTCGTTGATTAAAATAGCTCACGAAAGCCTACTTAATGTAAAACAAGATTTAAAGCCCTTGCTTACTAAGCACTGGTCAGAGACAGAACCTAATCAAGATACAATAATGTTAGACCCAGACTGGCGGGAATATTCTCGCTTAGATCAAGAAGGGATATTGCATATCTTCGCAGCTAGGGATAATGGCAAGTTAATAGGATATTGCGTTGTTATGATATCTAAAAGTATTCATCATAAGCATCATATTTTTGCTTCAACTGATGTTATATACGTTAAGCCAGAATATAGGAAAAGTGCAACAGGTTCAGAATTAATAAGTTTTGCAGAAAAGCACTGTAAAGAAAATGGCGTATCATTAATGACGCTTAATATGAAGACAGAATATCCGTTTGATAACCTTATGGTTAAGCTGGGCTTTAACCTTATTGAACGTGTATACCACAAATGTTTTTTAGGTAAATAAAATGGCTACAGCAGTAATAGCGGGATTAGCAACAGCAGGCGGGGCGGTGGCGGCGGCTGGTGGTTGGGCGGCATTTACTGCTGCTAGTGGCTCTTTATTTGCGGCATTTTCTATCGGTGCTGGTCTTTCTTTGGTATCTCAAGCATTAATGCCAAAGCCATCAATGGGCGCTCAAGTTTCAGGCACAACAACAACCGTGAGAGAGCCTGCATCAACGAGGAAAATGGTATACGGCAGGGCAAGAGTAGGCGGCTCTATTGTTTATTTAGACTCAACAGGCACAGACAACGAATACATTCACATGGTTATTGCTGTTGCTGGTCATGCTATTGATGCCTATGAAGAGGTATGGTTTAACGATGAAAAGGTTTGGGATAGCGGTTATGTTGGCAGTTGGGCTACTTATGTTGACCTTAACTTCCATGATGGAACGCAGACAACAGCAGATGCTAATCTTGTATCAAGGTCTACTCAGTGGACTACGAATCACAAGCTATTAGACACAGCTTACATTTACGTCCGTCTTAAATATGATGCAGAGCAATTCGCTAACGGTTTACCAAATATCTCTACAGTAATTCGTGGAAAGAAAGTCTATAACCCTGCAAACTCTACAACTGCTTGGTCGCAAAACCCCGCGCTTATCGTTAGAGATTATCTATTAGATTCGAAATATGGCTTGGCCGAAGATGCTTCTAATATCAATGCAGCTTCTGTATCTACTGCCCAAACATTATGTGATCAGGATGTATCTTTAAGCGCAGGCGGTACGCAAAAAAGATATGTTTGTGATGGGGTTATTGATACAGGCAATTCAAGAGAGTCTAATATTGAAGCCCTGTTATCTGCTATGGCTGGGCGCTTAATTCACTCTGGCGGGGAATATTTTATATCCGGATCGGCCTATGTAACTCCTACAGTTACTATAGATGAGTCCGTTTTAGCTGGTGCAATATCTACACAGACTAAGCAAAGCAGACGCAGTATTTACAATGGCGTTAAGGGCGTATTTCTCAGCGAAGAAGACAACTATATTCTAGCTGATTACCCTGCTCAGATTAGCAGCACCTATAGTTCTGCTGATGGCGATCCTATCTATCTTGATATGCCACTGCCTACAACCACTAATAATATTAGAGCGCAAAGATTAGCTAAACTAGCTTTGCTACAGTCAAGACAGCAAACACAAGTTACCTTGCCATGCAATTTAGCGGCTTTGAAGTTTAAGGCTGGCGATAATATTATGGTTACCAATGCAAAGATAGGCTGGTCTGCAAAGGTATTTCAAGTCACAGGTTACAACTTTGCGCTGGGTGGTGATGGCAGCATTATAGTAAATGTTCAAGCCATTGAAACTGCATCTGCTATTTATGACTGGGCTTCATCTGATGAAGAAGATTACTTATCAGGCGGTGAGGTAGATTTATACGATGGCCGAACGGTAGCGGCTCCTACATCATTTGCTGGTACAGCATCTACAGCCACAAACTTAGATGGAACTATTGCACCACAGATCGTATCAACTTGGACGGCAAGCGCAGATGCTTTTGTTGTTAAGTATGATTATCAGTGGTCAATAAACAATTCTGATTGGAATTCTTTTGATGTAGAAGGTACGCAGTTTACTATCAGCCCTACAATTGGTGCTGCAACTTACTATACTAGAGTCAGGGCAGTAAATGAGTTGGGAGTCAGAAGCGCATTTGTTACGGCTAACGTGACAGCGGTTGGTGATACTACCGCCCCTGCTGTAGTTAGTAGCCCATCAGCTACCGCAGGGCAAGGCTCGATTACACTGGCGTGGATTAATCCAGCAGATAAGGACTTTTCAAACGCAGAGATTTACAGGTCAAATACTACAGGCGGCACATATACGGCAGTAGCTAGTGTGGCTGGCGGTCATGGGTTGCCATCTTCATTTGTAAACGGCTCGCTCGATGATTCAGAAGATTATTTCTATAAGATTAAGTCAGTAGATTATAGCGGAAACAAATCAGCATTCAGTGCAATAGTAAGCGCCACAACAGATGCGCCTGCTTCACCGCCCAGAGCAGATAACGGCTATGTCTATTACACCCAGTCTAGTGCTAATGCTCCAAGCACCCCAAGTGCAACATCTTACAATTACGACACAGCTTCCTTTGGTGGCCTAACGGCTAACTGGCAGAAGAACCCGCCTACTATTAATGGTGCAGATGGTAAGTTCTGGGCAAGTAGTTTCACGATTACCGAATCTAGTTTTGGCGGTTCGCAGACTATTACCTTCTCCGCTCCATTTGCTTCAACGCAGTTTGACGGTCTGGTCACTTTTACAAATCTCAACTCTGAATTAGCAAACGCTTCCAGCACTGAAATTACTACTATCAATGGTGGATTAATTAAGACTGGAACAATGGAGGCTGACCGAATCAGGGTTGATGGTGTTGGCATTGATGTTGTTACTAGCGGGTCAAACAAAAGTTTAATTATTGGTGATGACGGTGTAACGACAGTAAAAATAGATGACCTTGCAGTAAGTTCTGCAAAAATTGCTAATCTTGCTGTTACTACAGGTAAAATTGCTAACCTTTCTGTTGAAACATTAAAGATAGCTGGCAATGCCGTCACGTTGCCAAGCAGCTCATACACATCAACCGCTAGTAATTTGTCAGAATCAAATGGAGAGGTTACACAACAAACTGTTACTTATACTTCTGAAGGTGGTTCTGTAAATATTTTTGCTACTATTGTATTTTTTGGTTATGACGATGATGAGACCAACGAAGGTGTGCAAGTTGCTTTTTCAATAAAAAGAAACGGCACATTGATTGGATCAGCAACCCCTATTGCAGTTCAAAATTGGCAACTAGGCGATTTAGGTAATGGAAGGAAAGAGCGTCAAGTGTATGCTGTTTCTTTAAAAGATGTTCCATCTTCTGGAAGTGTATCTTACACGCTAACCGCAAAACTAGAAGATCAAAATGGTAGCACTATCACTAACAATCCAATTGTTACATTATCTAATAAATCGCTTGTGACACTGGAGGTTAAAAAGTGAAATCGTTTATAGTTTACAAAAGTGACGGAAAGATAGTTAGGACTGGAAGCTGTGTTGATTCCGATTTTGATATGCAGGCGGGGGAAGACGAGTTTGTAATTGAGGGCATTGCTGATGATACTTTGAGCATTATAAGTGACGGAAAAATTGTTAATGCTCCAGAAGCTGATGCAACAAATACTGATGATTTGATACACCAAACGCAAAAAGAATCCAGAGCAAATAGAAATGCTAGGTTGCAAAAATCAGACTGGACTCAATTCCCTGACAGCCCTTTAACAACCGAAAAGAAAGCAGAGTGGATGACATACAGACAAGCCTTGCGCGATGTACCTTCAAACAATGCGAATGTCACATCACTTGATGATATAATATGGCCGACAAAGCCGGAGTAATGAAATGATCTATCAATTAGTACAAAGCGACCAAGCCCCGCAAGTACAAGCAGTGCTTAAAAGACAAGATGACGGCTCAGTGATTGACTTCTCTGGCGGCAGTTGTGCGTTAAAGTTTAGAGCTAAAGGCACAACAACTATCCTGTTTACTTTAGCGGCAGCAGATGTGGGCGGTAACTTTGCTGCTGGTATTGCTGTATTCTCCTTCTCAGGCACACAGCTTGATTTAAGTGAAGGATATTATGAAGGTGAGATTGAAATCACCTATGCTGGTGGAGCTGTAGAGACAGTATTTGCAGTGTTGGACTTCTACGTTAGGGCTGACTTCTAATGATTAAGGCGGTTGTTGCTTTTAAGAAAGCGGTTGCCACTATTGGCTTCAAGAAGGCCATTGCTGATATTAATTTCGGGGACTTCCTTATCTTTAGGTTTTTCTTCGATGTTTTAGGTATTACTGACAGCCCATCTAAGGCGTTAGGTAGGTCTATTGGTGATTCTTCTAGTGCGTTTGATGCCGAAATTAAAGGAATAGCGAAAGCAGAATCTGACGCATCTTTTACAACTGACTCTGCATTTCTTGGATTTGGATCGGTACAGTCTGACGCTGCTTCTTTTTCTGATGATATTGACTCTTTTGATTTAGGTAAGGGACTACAGGATTCACCAGTTACCAGTGAAGACCAGAATATGGACTTTCACAAGTTCATTAGTGAGCAGACAGGCGTAACGGATGACCTAGACGGTGAAGCGACTGCCGATGATGATCAGGAAATGACTTTTACCAAGGTTAGGTCTAATCTTGCCACTATGACTGACCTTTTCGTTTCTAGCAGTGGTAAGGGTTTAAGTGATACAATCGGGTCATCTGATTCTGGCTCTTTGCGCGGTCAGGGCTATTGCGCTTTTGACTATTTTGAGGCCGATTATGTCGGCTATATACAATCTTTTTAACAGGTGATTTATGATTAACGATGATTTAAAACTGCGCGGCGATGTTGCGATAGTTCTGAAAGACAAAGACGGCAATGTAAAAGACAGCCGTGAAATACACAACTTAGTAGTTAGTGCTGGATTAGAGTTTATTTGCTCGCGCATGGCTGGAACTTCTGCTGGTGTAATGTCTCACATGGCATTGGGTTCAGGCACTACTGCTGCTGCCGCTGATCAGACTGACTTAGTATCGATTCTAGGTTCTAGGGAAGCGCTAGACAGCTCTACTGCGTCAAGCAATACCATTACTTATGTTTCATCTTTCGAGGCTGGTGAGGGAACTGGTGCGGTTACAGAGGCAGGCGTATTTAACGCTGCAAGCTCTGGCACTATGCTTTGCCGTACTGTTTTCGCAGTTGTTAACAAACAAGCTGACGACACAATGTCAGTGACTTGGACTATTACTTTAACCGCATCTTAATTGGAAGGGGCTACCGATGTCTACGATTACTACAAGGGCAGGCAAAGGCTCGCCCCTTACAAATAATGAAGTTGATGCTAACTTTACCAATCTAAATACCGATAAGGCCGAGCTTTCTGGCGCGGCTTTCACTGGTGCTATTACTACTAATTCTACGGTTGATGGTGTAGATATTGCGACAAGAGATGCAATTTTAACAAGCACAACTGCAACCGCTGATGCTGCCTTGCCCAAAACTGGCGGTGCAATGACAGGTGCTATCACGACTAACAGCACTTTTGATGGCGTAGACATAGCAACACGGGACGCGGTTCTCACAAGTACCACAACTACTGCTGACGCGGCACTTCCAAAAGCTGGCGGTGCAATGACAGGAGCTATTACTACCAATTCTACCTTTGATGGTAGAGATGTAGCTACTGATGGCACTAAGCTAGACGGCATTGAAGCTGGTGCTACCGCAGACCAAACAGATGCAGAGATTCGCGCAGCAGTTGAAGCCGCTACAGATTCTAATGTGTTTACAGACGCTGACCACAGTAAGTTAAATGCTATTGAAGCCCTTGCAGACGTAACAGACACAGCCAACGTGACAGCCGCTGGTGCCTTAATGGACAGCGAGTTGACTAGCGAAGCCTCCGTAAAGGCTTTGAATCAGGGTGTTGCTACTACTGACAGCCCTACGTTTGTAGGCTTAACAACCTCTGGCGAAATCACAGCCAACGGTGGCATAGCATTGGGCGACGGTGATGAATTAACACTAGGCGATAGTGACGAATTTAAAATTAAGCATCACGCTTCTGGCTACACGCATTTACAGAACACAGTAGGCACATTGTACATTGACAGTGACAGCGTGACTTTCCGTGATGATGATGGCTCTCCATCTAATATGGTCATAAGCCAAACAGGCATAGACGTTACTGGCACAGCCACGATGGATGGGTTGGATTTAGGTGCTACAACAGATGCGGCAACCGTATCAACAACACCAGCGGACTATCAACTGCAATTAGGGGCAGCCAATAGCACAACTGGAGATATTGGTCAGAACATTTCTTTTGGCACTGGCGGAAATGTTACCGCCTCCATCAACAGTTATGACGCAGGTTCAAGTGCTGCAACTGGATTAGCGTTTTTTACTGGGACTAGCTCGACACTTAGAAGATATTTTAATATCACCGCTGGCGGCGATGTGTCGCTGTATGAGAACACAGGCACAACGCCTAAGTTCTTCTGGGATGCGTCTGCGGAGTCTTTGGGTATTGGTACTAGTTCGCCTAGTACGCGCCTAACAGTAGGTGACGGAGTTAGTTCTGAAGCAATAAAAGTTAACGCGGGTTCAGGTTGGGCTGACCTTAGGTTACACAGTGCCTCCGCTAACGGAGGTAGTATCTATTTTAACGATGGAGCAGACGCAGGACAGATTTTCTATTACCACGTTGAGGATTCTATGCGGTTCCATACTGCTACAGAAGAACGCATTCGCATCGATTCCAGCGGTAACTTTCTACACGGGAAAACCGGTCTAGCAATAGCGCAAGAAGGTATTGTCTTTGAGAGAGGCGGTGCCGCAGAGTTTACAACAGATGCTGCGAGAGTAATGCGCCTTAACCGCACCTCTAGTGATGGTAGTGTTCTTGAGTTTAACAAGGACGGCACAACCGTAGGTAGTATTGGTACTAAAACAGGTTCCGTGTACATAGGCACAGGCGATGCAGGAATAGGGTTCAACCATCACGGTGGCGGTAATTTAGACGCTATTATGCCTTACTCAATAACAGCAGGTGCTTTTCAAAATGGAGCAGTTGACATTGGTGGCTCCAGTAACCGCTTCAAAGACCTCTACCTATCGTCGGGTGTCTACTTAGGCGGCACAGGTGCTGCTAATAAGCTGGATGACTATGAGGAGGGGACTTGGACTCTTGCTTCTACTACAACTGGAGTAACTATAAGCTCGCAGAGTTGTAGATATACAAAGGTAGGTCGTTTAGTAACACTAACTGGCTCTATAATTTTCTCAGCGTTGCCCTCAAATATTTCAACTATGTCATTATCAGGAGCGCCCTTTAATTGTTGGGGAGAACACACCGCAGGAATTGTCAGAGAAGTTACCGCTGTAGGCGCAATTTACGTTCTTCAAATAAATGCAAATTCAACTAGTTTTGGAATGAACTCCTACAGTGGGGTTGCTAACGGCTCAGCTCGCATCTTTGCTATCAACGAAGGCTACAACTTTTCATTGACTTACACAGTTTAACACCCATACGCCTAGTGGACTCTAGGCACAGACAGGAGCAACACAATGGCTTTAGAAAAAGTAATATCAGAAGACAAGATTGAAATCGTAGGCGACTACAAAGCAGTACAAGTACGAACCTGCACCAAGGTACTAGAGGACGGCGTAGAGCTATCTTCAGGCTACCATCGCCACGTTATAACCGCAGGTGATGACTACAGC
>Ga0209092_10001001_pt1 | contig 28492 bp, 16 predicted proteins | sample FraStrMetagenome_FD_187446 | JGI IMG/M metagenome (GOLD analysis project Ga0209092, IMG submission 187446) | Marine eukaryotic phytoplankton communities from Arctic Ocean - Fram Strait ARC3M Metagenome (SPAdes) (version 2) | ecosystem: Environmental > Aquatic > Marine > Oceanic | place: Fram...
CTATGTCCTGTATGTTAAATTATGAAATAGTTTAGTTTAGTTTAGTTTCAAAATAAAATAAGCTCATAATTATCATCCTTTCACTTTTGTGTTTAGTTTACTCTAATCCTAATCCGTGCATAAGGCACAACATCTCATTCTCTAAAACACAGGGGAAACTGAACTATCCTATGACGACTAGTATAGCTTCTTCAACTCTTTTTTCAAATAATATATCCAAAAAGCCAGTCACATACGACTACCAATTCACACCTAGCAACAAAACTAAGATAGATTTACCTTCCCAGAGAGTAGCCAATCATGACCTACTCAAACCTAACAAAAAGACTAGTCCTTCATCAGATGTTACTGTGTCTGGCCCCTTCAACCTTGAAACTTATCTAACTGTTTCGCAAATGACAATTCCATCTTTCGTGCCAATATGCATAGCTTGTATGTATTTTCCATTTTCAACTTTAATTTTCTTATCAATTGGTTTGAGATTGATCATTCCAACCTTCCTATAGGTCACATGAGCTGAAGCTCCTGAATCTAGAACCCAAACATCCTCATTGATGCTATCTGCCTTATACACAGAAATGAACTAGATTAAACTAATACAATAGCTCAAAGGATGATAATTATGAGCTCATTTAATTGACTATTCTCAATTCATAAGTTAACATACAGAACATATGAAATACATATTGGAAACCACATAGTTTCCACAGTGAGGACAACTGACATCTGTGGGCCAGACAGATGACAGATGGTCTCTTATTTCATATGTCCAGTGGGGCTGTCATTCCCAGATGACATGCATCTGTTGGATGCTACTCAATGCATATGTAGCAACTGCAAGCTTTGCTTTGGCAGCTGGCTTCCTTGTGAAGAGGAAGGCTTTGATGGTTTAGTTTTCATTTGACTTAATGTAAGATTTGAGTTGCTACATGTGGACTTGGTATTTCACTATTGATATTGAAGCTAGCTTTTTAATGTAACTATTAAAGTTGCAACTATGCTTTTAATTAGACATTCACATCTAATTGCAGACTAATGATTTAGTTGGACCATAAACTGTATATTGCAGTAGTAGTGATGCCTCATAAAGCTGGACTTTTATTTCCTACTACTAGCTTAATCAGTTTTGATGAAGTATATTGAGTTGTTTGCAGGTTTCTTTGAATAACCATTCTGCACACATAATCTCTGATAAGGTATAATTGCCATAGTGGTTAGGTGGTGCAACAACCACTCCCGGTGGGGGGTCATTTGACCAATAAATTTTCATTCCACTATTTGACAAACTAATGAAGCAAAGTGGGATTCCTTAGCTTAAGAAGTGCTAGTGTTTTTCTTTGGATCCTCTACTACTTGTATGGTTCATCAAACTACACTTAAAATAAACTATATAATTATTAAACTCATCATAGTAGTCCTCTCTGAGGAGGAGCACAAAAAATGCCTTATTTCAATATGTGCTTGTGTGTGTGTTTTAAACAATTCTTGCATGCAAAGTTTTAAAATGAACTGCTTCAAATGGTGCAGTCTTCATAATGAAACTGCAAAATTTTGGCAAAAATATAGGTTCCTTTTTCAACAGGGAGGGTCTTACGAAAATAAAACAGAAAAATCTGTGTTGATTGCCTTATTTTGCATAATTTCTGAAAAAAAGGTGCTGTTATTTCATGCCGAAATAATTCGGAATTGCATCTGGCGTTCCATAAAATAAGATCTCTATTTGAATGAAAGTATTCATTTAGATAAAATAGTACGTTCGAAACATTTTCAAGACTAAATAAAAAATGTGTAGATCAATTAGGTATTGTATCAGCAGGCTTTCTTCTTGCAAGTAACATCTCCGAATCCACTTCTCACGATTCAAATATGATTGGCAGATGCTGCTTTATCTAACTAACAGAAACTATTTTGAATCAACCAAATATTTTATTAAAAAATGTTTCTTAGGATCTAATTATAACGATGCACATGCATTGAGTGTGATAGTAACCACTTTATTTCCTTTCATTTTTGGTAAAGAATTTATGACTCACATGAAACTTTGCTAATATCATTATGAGTCTTTTGTGTCCTGCTGACTTATGGAGTATTTCTCTTTTGTATTCTTTTGAAACACATACAAATTACGTTTGCTTATGTAAATATCGATAAAATCTGTGACCTTGCGACAACAGCAATCTTGTAGGTTATCAAAATTTTTTATATGACTTCTTTGATGCGAGATTAGATCTTGTTCGACTGATTTGCTTCATATACAATACACCAAAGTATTCAAACAATAAATTCGGTTGTTCAAGAGCCTTGAAAATTGAAATTGCCATAGTTGGTGTTCTAGAATGGCTTCCTTAATTGCGAGAGAGCCCAACAAAATGGAACAAAATGCGACCAAAACAGGAGCGTTCACTTACAAGACATGTGTGAAGCATAACTACATGAAAAGCTTTAGATACAAACTGCCTAAAAAAAGTGAAAGATCCGAAAAGAATTCAAGAGAAATAAACTCTGGATTGGAAAACTCGAGTTATCCCAGAATGGTCACTCCAATATCTGTGTGTGATGACGGAAAACATAAATGCGAAACCGAGGATACTACAGAAAATAAATCAGAGATGAGCGTGAATGCGAGTGAAAGCGAAGATGAGGATGACTCTACTGTATACTCGTCTAGTTCTTCCGGAGATTATTCATCTTGCTCATCTGTAATACCAATTGTGCGCCCTTTGGCTCGTCGAGCACCTTTACCCAATCCAGAAATTTGCATTCAATCCCTCAGCAATAGAGACGACCCACCAAATAATAAATCAAATAGCCATTATTCAAGATTTGGATCAAATTTCTCAGGATTTTCCAGTCCCAATATAAATTGTAAGAGCAACAACTTGCATTCATCTTTCGAAGCTGATGATGAATCATCCAAATCGAGTCTTCGCAATATGAAAAGTATGATGAATTTGAATGAGATTCGCGCTCCTGAAAGAAATGACCAAGATTTTGTGAGGCCATTGTGTGGTATCATGGACTGCTACGGTGCAATATGTTGCGAAAGTGGTAACTTTGTTCCAAATGACAGTTTCTCAAAGTACGATACTATTGACAGCTCAAGTATTTCACAAGGAACAATTAAAGACTCCACAGAACTCTACAAAAATACTCATATGGGCAAAGAATCGAAAACTTCATCAAGGCAAGATCAGGAATTGGCAAATCGCTCTTCTTGGTGGATTCGGCGCCAAGCTAGGTTGAAATGCAAGAGAAGACGTCGTACTTCGCCTGTGTTTGATAACATGCCTGTAGTGCCAGAATCACCCACAGTTCTCACTGTTTCTTCCGAGGAATCAGGATCCGATGATTCTCCTAGACCAATGTCCCCTCCAAGAACTGCATTGCACAAACGCATCATAAATGATGTAAAAAACTCCAGACATGATGGTAGCTACACATCTGGATATACAGTTTCTCCAAGTATTTACATCCATCCTTCTACCACAGAAAGAATTTCTTCGATACGAGGATCCATTTCAGAAGGCAGATCCAAAAGAAATAACCAGGAAATGAAAATTCCAACGATTGTTACTTGTAAAGATAGTGAGGATGATAGCTACTCAATATCCTCTTGGGTGTCTCATTCCAATTTGAGGTCAGACTATTCAGCTTCTTCTCAATGTCGCAGAGGTACTTCGGACAACATTCCTGGGTCGTCATCTAAATCTACGTCTTCCGGTTCTCTATCATTGCCTGTTTTTATTGCACCAGCTTATAAATTCACTCCTATTGACCGAAACCAATCACATGACAATAGTGATGCAGGGTCCTATGAGAAACCACACAACATGTACTATGGTGCGTCAAATATCGAATATCAAGCTCCCAACCACAGGAAAAGTTATGAAAGTGAAGAATGGTCTGTTTTTGATATGCCTCTTCTTTTGTCGAAAACTATTTGTGACTGGGCTGCAGGGTCAAAAGTGTAAAATAATAAATGAAATTATCCTCTGTGTGAAATATGAGATATGAGGGAAATTATCTAAATAGATAGAATAGAAGAGAGTTCTTATAAACGGTCATGGTGCCGTTTCTTTATTCTTGAGATTCAATTTGACTGATTTTGTCCTTTTGCTAAAACTTGAAACATTGAAGTTTGCAGATTGTGAACATCCCAATGAAATAAATCCTTCCAGAATCTACCATGGAGCGGTTTTCGCATTGGGTAGAAATTAGATACTGAATTCTACGCGCAAAATCTCACGTTTCCGCAATTTGATTCTCAATCAATTATTTATGGATTTACTTGGAATAGATCCTTATCGAACACTAATTCTATAAACAACACCTTGATACAATAGCAAACAGAATGGGCCAAGAGGAAGAAGAGACAGCTGAGCTCCTAGCAACCATTGAACGAGATCATGTCGCCATGAAAACTTGGTTCAAGAAAAATTCATCCTGTGAAAACTTAAAATCTCAATACGGATCATACCCTGATTTTTGGAGGGATGTCATTTCATGGCCAGGATACAAAGAAACGCGAAAGGCATACCTGCGTCATTTAGCCCAATCTGAAAAGCAAGAAAGCTCTGACAAAGCTCTTATCAAAGATGGACCTATCCCCAGGAAAAAGAAACGGCGATCTCGATGGTCTAGTCAACCTCCGGAAGATTTGAAGGATAAGGTGAACTCAACGGAACGTAAAGCGAAACGCAAATCACGATGGGATCGTTTAGGAGATACTTCCAGTGGTACTAATGCTACTAATCACAATGCAGCAGTACCTGTTCCAGCAATAAAGCCAACTGCCGCTACTGGAATCTTAGGCCTTCTTCCAGGAATGCCAGCGGGTATGACAGCACAGCAACTCACGAACCTTTCGCAAATTCAGACTCGTCTGAAAAGAGTCAATCATAAACTCGCCACACTGGATATAGACGCCATTCGTGTTGACAATCTTCCGCGCGATCACCCTGATCGTTCTCCATCTCCTCCGCCGATCTATGGTATGGACGGAAAGAGAAAAAATACACGAGCAGTTCGTTGGAGGGAACGCTATACCCAAGAGCGACAAGATTGCTTGGAACTGATGATGGATTTAAATCCTGCTTTGCGCCCTCCTGGGTTCGTTAAGAGGAAGCGTACTAATAAGGTGTACGTGCCAGTGAAAGAACATCCCACATATAATTTTATAGGGTTGATCATTGGTCCGAGGGGCAAAACCCAAAAGGAGATGGAATCAAAGACGGGATGTAAAATCGCAATTCGCGGAAAGGGTAGTGTGAAAGAAGGAGCACGGGGACGCAGGGACGGTAAACCGATGGAGGGGGATAATGAACCTCTTCATGTGGTGATTACGGGAGAAGACCAAGCGAGTGTTGATAAGGCTACGAAAATGGTAGAAGATATGTTGGTGGTGATTGATGACGAGAAAAATGTTCATAAACAGCAACAGCTACGTGAGTTGGCACTGCTCAATGGAACATTGAAAGAAGAGGAATTTTGTAATATTTGTGCCGAAAAGGGACATAGGACTTTTGAATGTCCGAAACGATTCAGCCTTAATAAACCTACACTGTCAATCAAATGCGCGATTTGTGGAGACACTTCTCATGTAACTAGTGATTGTACAATGAAACCCAAGGATGTGAAGGAGGACGAACAAAAGCAGTTAGATAGCGATTATCAAAATTTTATGGACGAATTGGATGGAAAAGCACCCAAGAGTGCTACGGCGCTTAGCACTACTCAATGTATACCTGTGCCAACAAGCACATCTGTCATCCCAGCTGTAGCAGCAGCTACTACCGCGACAGCACCAGTACTACCACCAGCATCTACAACTGGTATTCCTGGTATGCCACCGGCTGTGGGAACGACTGCGACTACAACTCTTCCTCCTCCTGGATATCCACCAACCACGTATCCAGCAGTTCCTCTTCCAGGACAACCGGGTATAGCTACAACTATTGTACCTCCTACCATGCTAGGGGCTGCCACAGCTCCTTTACCCACTGCGTCTTATCAAGCACCAGCATATGGTCAAAACTCTTACTATCAATATCCTCCGGGAACAACCGCTTATCCCAACACAGCATACAATTATGCAGCACCACCTCCGAATGTCCCTCCACCAAATGCTGCACCTGCAGTACCGGGACAAACGAATCCAAATTATTCAGAAGATACTTCTGGTTGGGATTATAGATCATATTATGGAACGGCTGATTATACTGGAGGTGATGGCGCTGGCGCCGGTGGATTCAATTGGTGGGAATAGGATTTCCTGTCACTTTGTATGTCCCTATTTGGAAGTGGGGTATGTTTTAGTAGACATAACTCATTCAAGTGACGAATCTTCATTCACACAGAAAATGTAAATGTGACTTTTTGCAGTATCAAGAATTATTACGTGACCAAGAATGAACCTTTGTTCAGGTAAACATATTCAATACAATGATAAACGACATCCTGACGATAATTTTTGTCTCACGTGCAGTACATGTTGCGAAAAAATTCCAATTGAAAACCTTGAGTCAGATTCCTGTTGGAAATGAAGCTTTATGTCGCGTATTATATGTCTCGACACACAAGGATGGAATCATTCACAGCAGGTAAACGTATCTGGTAAAGTCTCTCTATCACGACAAAGTTTTTGTGTCTAACACCCTAACAAAAAATATGACTGTTTTTTGAACTTGCTTATTTGATTGATGTGTGTATTATTATGATTTCCTTGTGATTTGTGGGCCCATTTCCTTTTATTATCTTCTATCGGAATTCGCACAGGAACAAGCCATAACATTATTCGATTCAATAATGCATGCTTGAATGTTTGAGGGATACATGCTACTAAGCATGAGTCTTCGTCAAATATTTTGTCTAGTGAACAGCCAAAGAAACTCATCACCTTGCTGCAAAAGATCCATCCTCTTCGATGAAAACCTAAGGCTTACAACATGCATCTAACCTACATTTTAATTTTGCGTTACCTCTGCATTTCAAAATTAACAATACTTGGTATTAGAGACACCCCTCCTCGTAAGTTCACATTCTAATTTGCTGATATTTTCTAGATTTTTTTCTTGTAGCTTTGTCAAAGCACTGCATCAGGATAGGTTTTGAACTTTAAACTCAACGTATTCAAAGCCTGAAGGTGATGGTAAACTTCAATTAATTTTTTAAGTTGAAACATTAAACATGGACTGAGGAAATCTTGATTTCTTTTTGTGCCCAAATTCACTGAATATACTTTTTTTGGAGCAGTGCTATAATTTTATAGCATTGAGGATCCTTGTTGTTATTAGTTTACAGTTCATTAGGTAAATTAATTTTGATCATTCTTCTTAAAAAAGAACGCCTTTCCAATCTTTTAACATCAAACAAAAGATTTCACAGAAGAAAATTCGTTGAAAACATCGTGTTTCAAGATGCACCTACCATTCATCGTATTGTACGCTTCGTCACAATGAGATCTTAAATTTAGGAACATGCAAATAATACAACTGTTAGGTTGCCATTCAGCACATTTTTTTACATTCTCTGGGAGTATATGGACTCGTCCAAACTCGGTCAATGTTCGTCAAATTGTAAAATTAAGATAACATTTATGGCGTTTTTCTGTCTGAAAGAAAAGTTCCAACAGAGCAAAAAGAATCTCAAATCTCTCTGGGGACGACGCAAATGAGAATGCGACTAAACATGATGCGCCTCATAGTATATCTTCGAATCATTCACTTTCATCCGACTATTTCCCCGATTTAGCTCAGCATTCAAATTCACACCTATCAGTATTGAGGAAATAATTGTATTATGACACACATTTCTCCTCTTCAGAAAGTGTTTCATCATTCAAGCATCAAGCAACCAATAATTTGGACAATTTGAAGTTCAACAATCGAAGCGAAGACATAATGATGAAATCTTGCAGGGCATCGAGATCTAGTGGTCTTCCATGAGCCTTTGGCTTTGATGGCTTCTTCAAACAAAATGAGTAAGGACATTTTTATTGAACAAAATAAATTCCGTGAAGACATGGTTCCGAAGACATACTGATGAAACTTGCAAGGCATCGAGATCTAGTGGTCTTCCATGGGGATTTGACTTTGATGGATTCTTTGAACAAATCTTTTGTTATATATAAGAAAGGATATTTTTCATTGCAACTTTTTATCTCGCCTCTGCTTTCCAAATGCTATTTACATATCTTAAATGTTTTGTCCTCGGCTTAATCTTTAATGCAGCGTAACAAAATGTTTTTTAAATGGATTTTTAATTTGATTAGCCTATTCATTTTACTCTGAAATAATCGCTTAGCATATGGATAATCTATCCCCAGAAAGCACTTGTGCTTCCAAAAAAAGCAAGATCAGCTAAACTTAAGATTCTATATACAATTTATTTCTTTCCTGCTTTCTTTTTAGGTAAAAGCTTGTTCAAATCACCACTTTTCAAGAGTCCAGTAATTCCAGAATTGTTTCTTCCTCCGGTGGAGAGTCCGCCTAGACTTTCACCTTTGTAGAAAAGGTGTGGGAGGGAGGTTTGCTCATTAGATGAATTCTCAGACAAAGCAACCCTTTGGGATTAACAAAAAAAATTTTAAGTTAGAAGAACAATAATGATAGGAAGAATACAAAAATATTCAAAAAACTGCTTACCTTTGTTCTGATCCTGCAGGTCCCAAAAGAAACCATTCGGCACCTAACTGAATAACTTCAACATCATATTCATCTAAGATGCTTTTTGCCTCTACACTGAAGGGTGAAAGACCGTAAGTGTAAAGGACGGGTTTGGTAGAAGAAATTCTACGCTTGATCTGCTCACGAATCTCCTCTGGATAAACCCGGAATGGGGCACCGAGAACATCTACAATTCCTGTTAATACACCTGCTTGAATTTTTGCTTCTAGAGCAAACAAAGGGGCTATGGCACCCATAGCTGTTCCCGCCAAGCCAACTGGGGAGGGAATATCGCTTAATAGTGATGATTTGGAGGAGGTTATTTCACCTTTGCTTGGTGATTCGTTAGTGCTTGCCCCAAACTTTGGCAGAGAAAATGTTGGGCTCTTGGTTGGAGTTTCTTCTACAACAACTTTTTCAGATTTTTCTAAGAAACCAAAAACAGATTTCTTCTCTTCTACTTTCGTTTTCGTTGCCTTTGCAGCATCAGAGAAAGGCGGAAGAAATGCTGTTGTTTGCAAAGAAAGAAGACAAAAAATTAGAGTTTGATAAGAGATATTCATCTTTCACTGTATGGAATTGTAGAAGTTTATTAATTCGTTTTATGAGCATGGAGGAAGATGAGGTTGGAAAATGCTTGGCATAGTCCAAACGAAATCTGACTCATTAGATTTTGGAAAACATTTCTCGTTTGAGGCAATTTGTAGTAGAAATTGGTAAGAATCCATCATTTTTCTATTGTATTCAAAGATTCAATGCGATGTGAAACAATCATGCTTAAGCACACGAATGAAGTTCGAATCATTACTGTTTTGCATCATAGCCTAAATGATGACATCTCGCGGACGTACGCTGACTCACACCATGCTATCTGCACTCGAGTTATGGAAATAGAAGCAGCAGTGATTAAGTACACTCGTATTGACCGTCTACTTACGGTTTGTTCAATATATTAATTAGGTTATGGTATGTTTCTTCTCAAGAAAAAATAAAAATATCAATGTTGGTAAAAATAGATAGGGCTGTTTTAGTATTTCGTAAGATAACATAAATTATAAGCATTATCGATCTATCACTATTATACGACTTCAATCTTTCCTCGTACGTACTTAAGTCATACATAATAGCTCTGTAACTGTGATATATCTCAAACAGGGCAATGCTTGTGCAGACTCGATGTATTCGATGAACTCTATGCGCAATTTTCGCTCCCAGCAACTTGACGCAAACAGCGATACTGAACGATAAAAACCCATGTGGATTTGTAATTTATAGATCAAGCAACGCATCCGGGACTCAATTTATGACCAAAATCGTCTCGTAAAGGCATACAATTCAACTTTCATCAGCGCGAAGATTAGAAAGCGAAGACGGCGACATAATCAACGTTCCGAGTGATTACTCACGAGAGTGAAATCTGATCTCTACTATCGACTTTTATCAATCCAATTTCAGTTGCTACTAAACTACCCATTATAAGTGTCCACAAACCAAACCTTTTCGAATAATGTCAGTTGTCTCGCCGGTAATTAAAGAAAAAAAGGATGCAGAGGTTCCTATACGCAGCCTCAAATTCGCCAAAGTATGGACGGTCCAAATGGCTCCGCCACCAAACTCAATTAAAGGCCATTTACTTCGAAAAAGTAGATCGCGAAAAATTATTGTAGAGGTATATTCAACTTGCCATCAAGATGAGGGCAGTGCAATAGATAGTTCAAGAGTTCGTATACTTGAGCCACACAAAAATCCATTGGGTATATCACCAAGTAATAATGATGCAGGATTAATTTCGACATTAAATGAAATAACAGATGAAAATCAGTTGACAGTAGCAGAATTAGGATGGTCAGAAAAGTATGTTTTTGCCTTACGAAATGTATCAATACATGAGACAAACGGGTTTTCATGTGTATTGATTTCAAAACACAAGAGACTGTCACAAAAAAGATTGATTACCTTTGACAGTGAGACAAATGCTAGTGAGTTTTCTACATTGATCGAATCACGTAAAGATATTGAAAGAAAAATAGCAATTGATAGATATCCAAAAATCTTGTCACAAGATTTTATGAACGCAAATAAATCAATAAATCTCTTGTTTGAAATAGTTTCTGCATGGCATCTTAGCAGCAATCAAATGAATAAGGCACCTCGACCGTATGTTGTGGCAAGCTTAAATGATGAAGAAATCCATCGAACAAACCATGTTCAAGACACCAATAATCCAGTTTGGACGCTTTCTGATGAATCTATCTTCCTCTTGGAGACTAAACTAGATGAATTCTTCTTAAGCCCTAACGGTGTGAAATTTGAAGTCAGGGATAATAAACTCACTAGTGCTAGAAAATCTTTAGGATTTGCTTGGTTCAAAGCAACAGACCTCTACAACGCAAATGGTTCACGTATCGAACGCAAACTATTTGTTCTTGAAGGAGACAAATATGAAGAAAAGGTTAGTGAGTCATGTTTCAATAAGTTCCTTGTACAATTACTTGATTTTAATTTTTTAACAATATGTTCTACGCTATGGCTCTCCGCGTCAGGGTTCTATTGCTATTCGATGCCGCAACGCTACTCAAAATGATTTGAGTTTTCTCTTTAAATATAAAAACAAATTGCAGATTGATGATTTTGATAGAGAATACTTTCCGACAAAAACAAAGCGACCAATTGTAGGACCACCTCCAATATTAATTAAAAACAAGCAAATTGAAAAGCACGGCAAAGTTAAGTATCGAGTCAGACCAGAACCTGACCCAAATTGTATGGTTGAAACTGAATGGTTGACGGGATCTGAAATTGAAGAAATGTCTAAAAAGGAATCAACGACGTGGATTGATATTGGTTCCGGAAAATTGGCACGCATATTTTTTGAAGTTATTAGTTGCGATGGGCTGCCGAGCTTAGATAAACAAATTGGCCTCCAAAATACTCACGATAAACCTGATGCTTTTGTCTCAATTGTTTATGAAGATTCTGTAATTTTTTCAGATGTCATCGATAGTTGTTCTTCACCCAGATTTATGCCATGGTCTAGACGAGCCTTTATTTTTCATATGATGCATCCATCATCCCAGATTAATTTAGGAGTTTTCAATCATAATTTTGCTGTTAATCATGACTTCATGGGACGTCTCTCCATCGATATCACTAATCTGAGTCCTAACTTGACATACGATATGAAATATAATTTAAAAACAAGCGCCAACGTAGAAGATCGAAAATCTAAAGGATTTATCAATGTTCGATTCCGGATCGAATACAACAATGAGTATAATATTTTGATGGCGAACGTCAAACCACCCCCAGAAATATTTGTCAATGTTCACACAACGAAAGAGCGTAAGGTAGTTCGCGAGACTTGTTTCGGAAATAACGACATGAATATAAGATCATACATATCTGAACTAAAGCAGTATAGCGAAGCACAGATATATGTTGTGGAAGCTCTGAAACATGTCCTTTTGTGGAGAAATACACTTGCATTCAATGTTAAAATCCCAACATTTTCCTCCAGAAGTGATTCAAACTCAACGAAGACTGTCCCCATCCTCTTGCCTTTCTATTCAATATTTGTTTTTGTCAGCAGTGTCTTGGCAATAGAAAAGCCACATCTCGTCCCATCAATCTTGTTTGCTTGGATAGCTGCAATTCTCAAGTCTACTTCAGATTTTCTCCATAAGCATCCAAATCCATGGTTTCGTAAAAAAACTATAGCAGAAATTATGCAAACTCAATTACCTGATAAACTCACATATTCTCCTCGTCAAATCACAAGTAATGAAAATCGAGAAGAAATCGAGGAGTATTCTAAGTACTGGAATGAAAAAATCGAGCTGGTACAAAAAAAAGCTATTAGAAAAGCTCGTCTTGATGAAGAAATTTCGAAGGAGAATGAAGATTTGGATAAAATGATTGCAGATTCTACGAAAAAGAAAATGGAGTTTGGATCCCGACTTTCGTCACTTGAAGATGTTCGAAAGAAAGTACAAAAGCTTTTTATTCTTTTCAGGTTCATTCGAAATGTACTTTTGTGGGAAGAAAGTTATTTTTCTTTCATGCTTTTCATTGGATCAATAACTTTATCAATAGTATTCCTTATAATTCCTTGGCAAAAGATACTTTTGTGGATGGTTAGAATCATAGTGTGGACTATTTTGGTAAGTTTATTTGTGGTATCCATTTCGTTTTTGCCACGCAAAGAAATTCCTCAACTAAAGGAATTTCTATATTTGTGGCTATTCAATAAAATAGGGTCCCTGGGCAAAACTTGTGGATATCTTTTTAGTTTCAGAATCTAATGAAATATCTAGTGTGGACGGGAATGATTATAAGGAACGTCAAAGGAAAACACCTGGTCCTAGGAATATTCGCTTACATCAGATACGAATACATCACGAGAAAACATTAAAATTGAAAGCCATGAAAAGCTATTTATTTGGTAAATACATTACACTTATCCCTGTGATTAAGCAAGATCGTTTCTTCGATAAACCACTCCCAGAATCATGTAGTGAAGTATATAAACCAAAAAAACTTTCTTTAGGAGAAATAGCGATTAAGGAAAGAGGATTGAATATTACGCGAATTGAAGGACAGCAGTTAGTTGGTGATATGGTTCATAAGAGAGTGAGCAATTCAATTGCAAGTGACATTCGAAGAGGACAACATATCAAGAATCAAAGCCTTTTACGCCCAGAAAGTGTTGCTTCTGATATAAGAGAAGAGTCATCTTCAGCTGCATTTTTAAGAGTTGGTACTTTGGTAGGATTGGCTGCAGTTGTTTCTATGAATCTTGTTCCTTTTATGATTAACACAATTTCTTGGGCAACTAGTCCTTCATTTTAATAGCAACGATGCATTTAAAAATAACAACTATTTAAATAGGTTAAATTCAGCAAATCGAAACCTGTCGACAAGAAACAATCTCTTTTTTCTATTTTATATAAAAACTGATTAAAACAATGCATCCTTAGATTTTATTGTTATTCATTTTTCTCTTATCATCACAATAGATTCTTGTTGCCGGGGATCCGAATGCCCGCATTCCTTTTCTTTCGTTCATAATTAATAGGGTCATTGATTTTCCTTGCTTTGCAAGTTACAAGCGATTCTCAATCCATCCGCTAAACTTGTTTTGGATGCGGGAAAATTAAAACCGTTAACTTTTCTGATAGATTGATCCTATATAGATTTAGAATACTTAAGTGTGTCAAGAAATGCATCTGTATATAAATTTAATCATCGAACCTTACTTACACATATATTATCCTATATAAAAAGAGGAATAGGGGTCACTATGGCACTGCTGGTTATTCTCGTCCTGTTATTTTTTGTTGGAATGCCTTACCCCCTTCATCGACAAAGGCAAAGCCATGCCTATGGGCATGAAAATCTCCAAGAAGAGAGAAAGTCGAATAAACGAAACATCGGAAGTGACTCTAGACTTCTCGACCTTCCTTGGTATTTGAGAAATGAAAACGAAAAAAACACTGAGGGGCTTTTCGTTGAACCATTCCGGGGAACATTTGAGCCAGAACCAGAATCGGACGTACCTGAGCTTACCCAGGATGAAGACCTTGAGCACAAAAATTATCCAAGTCACTTGAATGGCACACACAGTCACGTACATATAATCTCATTTGTAAAGGAAGCAAAAGAACAAAATGTGGTGGGATCTTCGATTTCTTCTGCATGGAATAATTCTCTTCCTGATAATTCTAGTCTCATAAAAGAGAATATTCATCCCGAATTCAGTGATGACAAACGACGGAAACGAAGTCGTTTCAAACCCAATATATACCCTTCATTTCAGGGAAACTTTTGCCACCATGACGATATGCATTCCGAGCCCAACTGCTTAAAATCGTCACCGCACAAACCACCAACTTACCAAAGTCAAACCTTCATTATTCTACAAGAGCAATATTCTCATGTTCCGATGCTCTTCATTAATCTTTTCGTTATAACATTACTTTTACGTTTTTGCCTTCGTCGAAATAAACTATATGGATTTGCCACTAATCTCCACTCAAGGAGAAACAAATTCACAACGTACATACAGAATAGATTCAATAGAGAGATCAAGGCAAAGAGAAAACCACCGAAGAAGAAAAGGAATAAATCAAGAAAGAAGAAAAAGAACAAGATGCAATTAAGTCCTCACGATGTTCGCAAAGGACAATTGATGGCTGCCATGATAGCCAAACCAAACAACGGGGAAAATATTAGCATCCATTGTAAAAATCAGGATACAGACTTATGTTTGACTGCTGAACAAGTTCATTGCTCTTCAACATGTCATGAGAATAAAAACACAAACAATAATGAAAATGTTTCAAAAAATGAGAGTCGCTCTTCTATAGATGCAGTATTGTTATCATCACCCGATAACAACGTTTGTAAAATTTTTCCTGATCAAACTAATAACTTTTTCTCAGAACTGGAAATGCGGTGCATGTCACTACGATCTCAAGCGCAAGTTCATTGCCTAGCAGAATTGGTCTCCTTAACTGGTCTAGATCATAAATCGTCCTTGAAACTAGACAATGGATCCACAATGAGAAGACTTGAATTAGATTTTATGAACAAAAACAGAAAACCAGGGGACCAAGAGGATCACTTAGATGAGTATGAGAAAAGGAAGGCTGATGGTAAGTAATTATACAAATTCTTGATTCCGTATTTCTTGACTTTTGAGTACAATCTCTCACGATCTATCTTGTTCCTAATTTAATTACCGAAGCATTAAAAAAGTGTAAACACGCTTGGCAACATAAATTTAACGTAACTAATATATTGTCATGGTTAAGCCTGTCACTGACAAGTAAGGTTTTGTTTCAAAATCCAGTGGTAATCAATGCAGTGATTACACTTTTTAGTGTAGATGCTAGTAAAAGAAAGAAGTCGTTATTTATGGTGATTGCTGAGCAAGTAAGTTGTCCTTTATCTTTATAGTGTGTATTTTCTTTATGTCCTGTTTCTTCGCTAATGTCAAGAATCCTTTCGTAATACAGATTTGCGAATGCAGTTCTAATACAACACCAAACGGCGTTGATGCTCTTGTCAATGGCATGTTAAGCAACAGCCAGAGCATATCGTCCACGTTTTTGCCTTGGAGAGCTTTGCTGTTAACATATTTGCCAAGTGACGCGACACAGCTGCTACATGATGTAATTTCTATGTCTTGTTGGGTGCCTTGCTTCATCAAATGCATGTTCAATATTTCACTGTTTTGGCTACTTCATCTCTTTGTGGATAGAGTATGTTTACCTCGGTTATTCCATCATTTTATAAACCTTGGTACTTTTATAAAATTTGCTTTACTTCGAAGCACAATCAATGAGGAATTGACAGAAACTGTCTTATGTTTCCCGTTTGGTATATTATGGATGGGTTACATTTCACATACAATAGGAAAAATAATCATGGACCATCTCAATGCCATTACTAAAATGAACGTTATCTCATTTGAGATAAGATGCTCTTTTTTTGAGCATCTCGGACTTACGCTCCCTGCTTTTGGATCGTTTGTACTCGGCGTTGGTTCCACACGAATGATTTCGATGCTAAAGGATATTTCAAGCATTTCTGATTCTTCTATTTTTTGATTAGCTTTCATTTATGATCCAACCGAAATAGTTATCATTCATTACAATAAATTGTTTCGTTTCGAAGAATAAACAAATTACATCTTTACGTTTGTTATACCTGAGACTTTCTAATTAGATTTTTGAAAGAAAATACCTCTCATTACTTAAACATTGAGTCTCTTTTTATTCGTTTCTCCCTGAGTAATTCAATCCTTTCTTTTTTCTTTTGGATTCTGTTCTTATTTTGAGGAGCATCCAGAAAAGTCCGATATGGCTCAAAAAGTTGTGGAGACTTTTTACTATCTACCGTTTTGGCTGTGAAAAAGTTTTGCTGAGTATCATCATTCAGATTATGTTGTATATGATTGCTGGATTCCGATGCATACGCAATATTAGGTTTTTGATTTGAGTTAGTTGCGTGAAAATTGTCATCTTTTATCAAGGGAAAATTACTTTTTTTTGGTTCCAAGTCCTGTAGGTAACTGGTTCTATTAATTTCATCCACCCGAACTTTTCTTGCCTCCTCAGCAAGATAACTTCTATATCTAGAACTCCTTTCTGGGACACTTATCGTCCGTCCAAATTCGTCTTGAATTTGAACCAGTTTAGATTTTCCTATTTCACTTTCATCAATGTGTCCTTCTATGCCAGAGCTACCGGTGAAGTTAACCAAAAACTTTTCGCTTTCTTTCATGGCTTTTGGGTTTCTTAATTTGGACTGCAATGCTAACTCATCGTATTTGGCCGATTTTTTCTCAAGGGATGATTTAATTGCTTTCCAGCTCTTCTTCCTATGTTCTTTCTTGTGTTGCTTTCTATCTTCTTTGTTTCGCGATTTCACACCTTTATTTATTTTTCGTTCTTTGACCTTCTTTTTCTCTTTAGGATTGTTCGATTGTGACATTTTGCGAGCAGCTGACTCTGTAGACACTTTTGCTAGTACAGCTCGAAGAGGTAGCATAGAAGCTGGAATAACAAGATTAGGGCGTTTCGTGTTTCCTTTTCCATTGTTAGCCCTCGCGTTATTGTCATTCATTTTGAGTTCCTAAAATGTGAAAAAGGAGCAATCTTGAATCTATCTGTAAGAAAATAGTAGGGAATAACTATGTGCACTGATTCACTTTATTGCCGATTGAAAAAGGAAACTCGTATGCTCTAAATTAAAAATAAATACTCAAAATATTATAAATATTTTTACATAAAGAATTATTTTTTGTTAAAATGAGCTTTCATCATTTTTCAATTTGAATTTCTCAAAATAGCTTCAAATCGAAACTAGGAGAGAACGAGCTCTTTCAATATTTGATTGATTCATAATTCGTAACGGTACTCATGAACTTCAGCAGTAAAAAAGAAGGATCAAAAACATATAGTTTCCCACCAGTAGAAGCTTGGGATGATTTCCTCGATTTCACAAGGATGAAACTTCCAGCTCAAGGACGTGAAATCCACGTGATGAAAATCAGACTAAATTCTAATACCCACTTTAGATTTAAAGGCAACTACATTTCCTTAACCTTGGGCGTGCTCTTTTTCAGTGGATTGTTTTGGAGCGTTCGAATTTTAGTTGCATTTTTTTTGTCAATTTTTTCTTGGTACGGATTGTGTTATTTGACACACTGGGATGAAGCTTATGATGTTTTTCATCACAAACAGAAAATAGTGAAGAAAGAACATATAGTAAGAAAACTGGATTGAGAAGTTTTATTTTCGATGAGATTTTATCTATATCCCCATCTCACTTCATGTTCTCAAAATATGCATTTGGAAGGGAGCAATTGCTATTCTTGTGACTACTCTAGTACATTTGCTTTTTTCCGTTTTTAGAAAAGCGTGCCTTATTATTTCGGTTTGCTGCATCGTCTGTTTTCTACATGCAATACTTCGACCAATTCTCCACGAAAATGCACTTCACACGATTCCTAGGTTTGCATCAGACGGCTTCGTGGATAACCAAGAGGAAGTCATAGATTTCATTACTAATACAAAAATGGTTCCTAAGTTGAGGCAACGAAATAGTGTAAAGCCCGAAACAGTGGCATCCGTCATCACTGTTCCTCACGGAAATTGTGCCAAAAAAAAATAATCAAGAAATGAGGTGTCTATATTTAAAAGGACAAAGCCAACTAGATGAGTTAAATTTCAACCTCCCTCATATAATCTATATTTCAATGCTAACAATTATATCTAGAAAATCGTTTGTAGACTATCAATTTAGAGTTTCGTTTGATGGTACAAAGAATCTGTATAAATATTGCACATTCTCGAATTTGATTGGTTGCTCAATTACGAGATAAACTAAATTTCGTTCCTCTGTTGATGGGATCGTTTCATGATAACTGGTCATTGCAAAATAATTAGTTGTTTGCATTCTGTCTATTTCAAGAGTGCATCACTTTTTTCATGATATTCTTATGCGTCCAAAAATGAGAATTTGATTAGCATTATCATATAAAAATAGATCGTATTATTTATCATATCTTGGACTCAATAAAATATGCAACCACAAGTTGCGGAAAGATTGTACATCATAACATCAGCTGCTACTAAATCAAAAACATGTGATAGCAAAATCGTAATTTTGTCACTGCGTCCTGATACGAAAATAAGAAATTTACTTCCGATCTAGACGAAAGATCTTATTGGGATAATTGTGAAAATTACAGGTATAGATTTGTCAAACAATCATCTTGTCATGCTCACAATTTCCTTTTCATATCAAGATGAAATTATTTCATTCCCGCTAGAGAGAAAGCTGCCTTCCTTCATAATATGATATGTACGCAGCAGTTCAAACCTAATTGTCAAAAATGAGATGTCTTCATACACACACGGATGGAGGGTATTTAGATTGGAAGGACATCACACATGTTTTATTTTTTTTAATTTCATTAAATAACTATACTGCGGTTTCAATCTTGTTTGACAGCAGTTTCACTCACGAAAGGAGAATTCGTACCAAAAGTGACGGAAGATATTTTCATATGACAATATGTTTTACAATATCGTACGTGGGGATTTTTATTTGTTTTATTTTGCTGATCAGCAATGAGACGTAATCAATGATTTCGATTTCAGTACGTACGTAGGTAAATACTTATGTTTTTAAAGCGGTCCTATTAGGAACAACGCAGTTGTGTGTAGACAGAAGTCTTCACCCACCACCTCTAGGATTTCTTATGATGGTACGGTAGTCATCATAACGATTTGATTTGTTCTTAAAACAATGTTAAAAAAGTCTTTACGTTTCTTTGTACACCGTAGGTGAACATCAATAGATTCCTTTTATTACCTAACTAACGTCAGTCGCAGATTACAGTATGATGTATGCAGAGTAGAGTTTTTATGAGCAGAATTTTCCTTCTTTAGTCTTATGATGGATGATAGCATTTATTACGGACCTACTCGTTTAATACTAAGAAATACACACGAAGACCTATCCTATTTGTTCCAATCAAGCAAGTAAGAATCAATCTCCTTCATTAGTTCGATACGTAGAAGACTTACATGGACCAATCCTCCGAAAGATTTGTTAGGCATTTTGCACTTACGATCAAAAAATAAGAAAGAAAAAAATATAGAAGGACCTCAAGTGACAAATAAGTGCAAGAGCGCAGAGCTCTCTTTCACATCAATTAAATTAATACCGGCTGTCAAGCGAATGCAACAGAGTAAGCACCTCTGGTTGCGGCTTTTCCTTGGGAATCTTTTCATACTGAGATGTATTGCTTTGTATTCGTGTCTCATACATTCATTTACCAAATTGAAGCATAAAGTTACCATGCAAGGAGAGTTCTTAATAAATTGATGACAAGAGTATGATATTTTGTTTGTATTATAACGCATAGATGATTAATTTAAGATTTGATTTAAAGTTCTCAAAGATATCAAATGATCTTCAGGCACAATCCATAATTTTCGACTTAAGATATTTCAGTCTAGGACCGTTAGAAGAGGAGACATTTTTGTTTAATACCGAATATGTCTCTTGAAAACGAAAGGAACGCGAGGCGTCATTCAGATTGACCATCTTTGAACCATTTGCACACTGTTGTGGTTGACTAGTTGTTAGCCACGCTGGTTCCTTGTTTAACTTAATTTCTTTCCCCTTTTTATCCCTTAGATTTGGTGCACCCTCTCTAAGGGCTTGGCTTGTCTTTTCCCTTGCTTTGCGATCACCAATATCAATCCATGCATGAGGATCTTTCGAATCTTTCTTGAGGAATCTACCACTCGGTGACAAAGTTCGTATAATTGCGACAATTTCATGTGCAATCCCTGCTTTATTTCTTTTGCTTGCCTTGAGATAATCTGGTTGAAATCTTCTGACAAGCGAACGGAATCGAATGTTTCCTGGATGGTGATTCGTTAGCCCCCCACGACCGCATAGCACATCGTTGTTTCCCACTCCCCCGATTTGAGATCTTGTTAGATTATTGAAAGCACTAACATTTGATGGAATGGATTCATGTTTGGAAGCTATTTGTGATGCGATACTTGCTAGTTGTGCCAGTGGATCAAGCGTGGATATGGTTTCGTGCCTCTTTTCTACATTTTGATTATCAACAGACACGACGGATTTTAGTGATGAAAGCACACCCTGAATATTTTGACCTGCTTTAGCTGTGACTATAGAATTATTCTTGGTACCTTTTTTATCTTTTCCGATAGAAGGAGAAAGATGAAGATGTGAGCTTCGTGAGGAAACCAGGTTTGAACTAAGATGCAAAGTTGGTTCAGGAGAAAGGGTCGCTTGAAGAGTCTCATGACACCTCAACTTATCAGGACTTGGTGAACTATTATTCATATCCATTTTAATAGCCACTGACATAGCTATAGGTCCTTGATTCTCTGAAGATTTGGAATACAAGTAATGATTTGATTGTGCCTCATACCTTTGCGTCATGTTGTTTGAGGTCTAAAATATGTGATTCGGCAAGTTTATTACTTTTCTGCCTATTTATTTAGTTTGATTAGTACGTTCATACATGAGTACGGCATCAATCGCCGTCACAACGATTCAAGTACTTTTCTAGTCATACCATATCATACACATATCCCAGCTATGTCGTAGTCTACTAAGATATATGATACTATTGAATCGTGATTGGCTCTTCTTACATTTTCGCACGTAGACATTCTTTACATTCTCAGGATGCGTAAGTGCAAGAAGTTATCGAGCCAATCATTCAATGAAGAAGATATGTCACCCTACACAAGGGAGTCCTGCTGCTTAGTATCATCATTCTATAGAGAGTATCGCAGGGTACGGTTAACAAAGGCAGGAAGAAACATTAAAAACTCAAGAGATTCTAAATCGTCGTTGTTCTAAAAAGCAAAGTGAACCAGGAATATCATAAAGCAGTACGTAATTGAGAACGTAATGATAGATTTTGACATTCAAGTCCTCTTGTTTCTATTGATGCAAACTAAAATGATGATCGATTTTAAATTACGATAATTAGACCCCAACAAGTTAATAGAAGGAAGATGAAGCACCATCTCTTTTTTTCATGAATCACAACTCTATGATCTAAAACAGCTATTTAAGCAGAATGACGCACATTTCAAAGTCTTGAGAAATGTATTAATTATGAAGGAATCATGATCAATACACCTGTTATCTCAATGACTCTCTTCTCATTTTGAGTCTGTCTTATGTGAAATCTCGGACAGTAAGGAAAAAGAAGACAATGGGATCAGCGGGGCATCTAACCCTACAACAAATATAAAGAGCATGATATCATCTCTCGAAAAAGTAAAAAAAAACAAGAACAATAACGCAATAGAAATGGAATATCTCTTTAGTTACTCCATAAATTATGCAACCTGGATAAAAAAGATAAAATAATGTAACAAAGAACGTTAAAATCATATAATTCAATTGAAGCATCATATTCTTTATGCCTTTTACTCAATATGGTTATATTGAAGAATAACTAAATATCATGCTGAACCTTCTTGTGAAAAATAAATGTTAATCTTAATTGACATGAGATATTTTTAATGGATCCATTCTTCAATTATATCTAGCTCTATTTTTAATGCAGCATTTGAATGGACTCCATAGGAGTGGTACTTGTTCTTCACAACAATGATTTTGTGTACCCCAATACAAGTGTTTTTCTATAAGAAAGTCGAAGTGGGCTCAACCTTCGAAAACAATGGATTCTTGAAGCTTTTTGCAAAAAATAGATTTATTACCTGTTGAGGGAATCAAGAAAACGAGCAGCAGGGCTCTTTTTTCAAGGTTCATCATGCTCCTTTTTGTACTTTGAGAGATTCTCTTTCGTAGAAACATGTAGCATGATAACGTTGGAATTATATTTGTATCAAAAATAAAAAAAGGTTTTAATTTACATTCAAGACTGGTTTACGTAAACTGTACGCAAATCAGTGTAATACTCAAATTTCAATTATTTTTCGTTGATTTTATGGTTTACCTGTTACTTCCTACTCATAGAGTATGTGCCGTAAAACCGTACTCAATCTATCTGTTAAAATTGAATGATGTAAAATCCCTTGTAATTGGATTTTAGGGTTAGAATAACTTACGCGATACTTCTCGTAACGTTACTACGTTTTCTATTATCCAATTCCTTAGCAATTCATCGTTTCTTGAGAAGATGACGGCCGGACAAGCGGTGAGTAACCAATCGAAGGGAAAACAAACCACATCGATGGAGAGGAACGGGAAACAAAACCTAGACTAAAGACGCTGCGAGTGTAAAGCAAAAGGGAATGTTGATACATTTGGGAGTCTCGGTATTTTGGGTTTTGGAAGCAACTATTTACATGGCTTGGTAGACACCTCTAAGTGACGAAACAAGAAATCGATAGACCCCGTAATCTCGACTCTGAAGACACGTTAGGAGTTTCACTACGAAACCCATTCCTGCATTGCTTCTACCAAGGGGGAGATAACCTCGACGACTGAAAAGTTGATCAAGAGGTCCTTTTTGCTGAGTCCCTCCCAGTTTAGTCTGAATGGAGTTGTCCTCTATCCCAAAAGGAGTACATACATAAATCCGTATCTGTATCCATGAAATTATTCTCCCATCGTTTGAGTTTCAATATTATTTGTGACAGCATCATGTCTCAATTACTCAACTCAACTTTGCTTTCTTTGATCTTGCCTAAACGCAGAGAGTATTGGGAATTGCTGGACCTAAGAAGGCCGCAAAAGCTGCCGCCAGTGCAGGAAAGAGCCCAAGGTTCTACCCAGCAGATGATGTTAAGACACCAAAACATTCCCGCAAAAGCAAGAAGAACGTAAGTTAGCTTTTTATGATACTTTAAATTATAGTTATTTCTTGACATACTCACTTACTCATATCCCGGAACTACCCACAATCTGTGTCCATGCTTATGTACAAATAGCCACCCAAAGTTAGATCTTCCATCACCCCAGGAACAATTCTTATTCTCCTCGCTGGACGTTTCCGTGGAAAGCGTGTTGTATGTCTCAAAGCTCTTGAGTCTGGACTTCTTCTTGTTTCTGGCCCATATAAAATCAACGGTGTACCACTTCGTCGTGTGAACCAAACCTACGTTATCGCCACTTCCACATCTGTTGATGTTAGTGGAGTTGATGTTTCCAAAATCACAGATGAATACTTTGCTCGCTCAAGCGCTTCTACTGATGAGGGAGAAGAGGAATTCTTCAAGGGTGACGCACCCAAGGCCGCTGTTGTATCCGACGAGAGAAAGGCTGACCAAAAAGCAGTTGACAGCGCACTTCTCAAAGCTGTTACCAGTGTTCCAATGATGAAAGCTTACCTCAATGCTCGCTTTTCATTGAGTAAGAATGATAAGCCACATAATATGATCTTTTGAGGAATTAAAATAAATAAAAATGTTCTCCAATATACAATCGACACCATTCAGACTATTGAACATACTGTTTATTATTTAACATATTTAGAAGTGTAGTTAAGAGCCAGAGTATCTGGTACGAATATACCAAGAATTCCGTTCTTTCAAAGCAAGGAAATGATGTTTAGAACAGGCTTTCTAGGATGTTTTATTAGTTATTTAGAGTGTATGTTAATGTCCTTGATCACAAAGAAATAGGCGCAATGGGGGGGCCTTATTGTTAATCAGAATTTCATCACCAAGATCCAAATCATGTGTCAAATGAGAGCCATCAATATATATCCGTCCTTTATGAGAATTCCATCTAACATGGAGCTGTTCTCTGTCTGTGACCATTTTATTGTTCATATCCACAACATCTTGGCCTGCTCTAGCTTCAATCATATGCTCACGAATCAAATATTGTAAGTCAGTAGAATCTAAATCCATATCTCGGCCTCCAGCAGCATGCATTGCTGCTGTTGATCCTGTACTTGTACATATCCACATCCCAGAAGACCACGCGTTCAAACTTTTTGTGACATCAAAGGGAATCCCACCAAATCTCGTAACAGTTCCATATTGTTCAGAAGGGGTATGTCTCCGAAAGTTATTATTACGCAAGCCGTTTTCACTGAAGGAATTGGGAAAAAGAGGTAAACTACTACTGTCGATATTATCCTTATCCTTATCCTGGCTCACTGCTTTCTTTCCTTCTGATGGATTCACAGGGTCTTCCATCGTGTCAATGAATGAATTTGTTTCAGGTGCCGCCAATGCTGGATTAAGCCATCCCATTCTGAAACGGCTAACTGCAGCGGGTGAAGGGTGGCTAATCAGTATGTCATTCAACGCTGGAACGAGCCTCGTTTCCGAAAATGTAGATTTCACGATGCATTGAATACGATTTCGATTGGTCAAATTTCCCCCTCCATAAAAAACTTTTGGTAACTTTTCATGCATATTTTCAGACGTACACATGCAAAGTGCCCCATGAGATCTGACCACAAAAAAAGAATTTAAATAAGTTCAATTGTATGTAGTGCTTCCACACATTTTCAACAAGAAATGGTATTGCAATTTGTTACCTTCTCTCATCACTCTTTTTCTTCACAGATTTTGTTTCTTCCATAGATATAGGGTCAGAGTTTACTCCTAAAAGTGGAATAGTTCCATGATCCAGAAAATGTGCTGCACTCAATACAGTCCCATCACCGCCTACAGCAACAACTAAATCAGCATCTGCGAGATGTTGTCTATCTAATTCCACTCTGTTCACGCAAGAAAAATTTATATTGTGTTGTCTCAATATAGTGACCAAGTCTGTGACGCATTTTTTATGTGTTTTGTATCGGCTTTCCAAACGTTTCCATCGAAGGGCTTTGGGTGCCTGACCACGAAGTTTGAGCTGGATTTACGACGTCATTCAAATACCAATAATCATGACGGGGGATGTCAATATCATTCACAAAATGGTGGACACCAAGCAAAATATAATCGATTGAAAGGATTAGGTTTAGCTATGATGAAGAGTCAAACATTTGAAATAGCTGATAAAAGTTGATGTTATTATGGAAGGGAAACGTTCAGTCGACCCTCGATCTCCACCATACGTACCTGAGAATATTCCTCATAAGCAGTTTGCTTGATCACCACTAACAAACGTTTGTAACGAAGAGATCCCTGCCCTGGAAATGAAGAAAGAAGTGTCATTTTTCACGGTATAGGTAAAAAAATGGATGCTGGATGAAAATTTAACGAATGCCGCTTCTCAAATCTTTTGAGCTCCTTCGTTTTAGTAGAGGCATTTGAAAATCCTCGTCAATAGTGACTAATGCAAATATTGTTGATTGCATTACGTCAGTTTCTCAGATTTGGTATGAGCATTTATGTAGCAATACAGAGTATCAAGATTTCCTATGTAATGACAATTCTCTTTTTCTATTCATAGATAAAATTAGCCCATTTAGAAGAAGTCAAGACTTGATCAGCAGCAGAATATTTTTTGAAATTATCGGCACGTTGGCTTCTCTACTCTTTTCACATTTTTACCAAATTTCCCAAAACTTGCCCAAACTATAGAAAGTAGCTCTTACATGCATTTGATATCCTCAAGACAAGTACCTTGCGATCATGAAATTTCTATGATTCTATAGAGAATCCGTATCGCAATGATCAAAAGAGAAAACAATTTGCTTTCATAATATCTTGGAACAAAATATATTTGTGACAGAACCTGTAAATCAATAGATCCATATAAACTCTAGCGAGACTATTGCTGCGAATATATAGGTTATCATCATAATATATAGGCATCGATCCTTTCAAACATGTTGTTGCTTATATTACATGACAGGAACTGTTTCGTTTTACTCTATTTCTAAAATATATCATGTATTTTATTTACAACATCCAATGCTATACTGTCTTATCGTGTGCTGCACAAAAAAAATCTAAAAAGTAAATACCTATTATATTTGGGCTAGTGACAACCAAAAAGTAATAATATGGATATGGGAAGGGCTCTTCCTGTCCATCAATGATGACGTGAACGATAAAAAAACTTGACATACTGACAAAAACTTAGCTTATACTATTTTTCCGTCAAGCTGAAACATTCACCAAGGAGATATAAACATGACTTTGAAGTACAGAACATGGAATTTGGGACATTTCTTAATTAATATCAATTTTGCCCTTTCCCATTTTGGTACTCAAGTAATACACATATCCACCCAAAAGAACAGAGCTTACAGAAAATACTCCAATAAAAGCTGCTGCGGCACTGCTTCCTCTCTTCACTTGAACTACTCCATCCTTCCTTATAACCTTGATACCATCCATGTAGTTACAGGCGTTCTGATTTGGTTCGTCTACAACATAATCCAATTTCTTCTCACATTTTCCTGCTGTTTGCCAGAGTTCCTCGCATACTTCCTTGATTTCAACCTCTCCGTTATTGTTATTATTATTGTTGTTGTTGTTATTGTTATTATTCTCATCTTCAACATCTTGGAGGGGCTCACAAGTAATACACTCCATGCCTACAATGCTTTCGCTAGAATATGGTAGACTCTCTCCCATAAAGCTCTTGTAGGTTGTAGTACCAGCATAATCATCCGCAAAAATGGAACATGATTCATCAGTAAACATTCCTAAATATATTTTTCCTCCTTGCTCTGAACAGTATGGACCGATGAAATATTCGACTTCTTGATCTAGTTGTCGTGCAAGACGTCTGCGATCAGCTCGGAAATCTTGACATTCCATGTATTCTTCCAATTCAAAGGGTTCTCCAGCTTGATCATCCATTTCTTCCTCCACACAATAATCTAAACCGTAAGTATAGTAACATTCATTAAGACAGTCTTCTTCTTCCCATGCATCATCATGTTGGTTCTGATCATCATCATTACACTTGCACTTGTTCGTCTCATAATATTCACAAGTCCATTCTTGAAGTTCCATTTTGTCCTGCATGTATATTTCCAAGAAAATATCCATATCGACGATATATTCTCCATAGGAACTAGAGCATCCTGTAGACGAAGAAGAGTCACAGCTATCGGTGGGACATAGTCGGAAACGTACAAGTCTTTTTGTTGCAATGCGAACATCCTCTCCACCGTCTGCTTCTTCATTCCATTGTGTGATGTGGTGACATCCTTGAAACTTGATACTGTAGTTAAGGAGCCATGAGAGGTCTACTTCAGCATCTTGCTGCTCGAGCTGACGGGATTCTGGGGTGTCCACACGTTCAGCTGAGGCCAAAAGTTTCTTTCCTAGCCTAGAAGAAGTGGAGAGCGAGGAAGGAAGTTCGAGAGCTTTTTGATTGATAGCTGCTGCACCATTAAGGAAGTTGGTCGTAAGTAGTAATAATGTGAAGAAGAACTTCATTTTCAGAGGATGTATTGACAAAGTAAAATAAAATATGGTCTGTGGTTGTTTAATTCACTCAAAAAATAAATAATGAGTGTACTAGCGATCGATTTTGGACTCCGGAACAAAAACAATGCTACTTTCTGTTTTCAAATGATTAACTATGAATTTCCAACATATTATTTGCAGATATCCACATGTTAATTTTATCGTCATACTTTCTGTACTTAATGGCAACCCTTTTCAAATAGACCATTGTACACTCGTTTAAGTTAAGTCATAATGCTAATACACAACTCTCACACGCATTCAAAATGAAATATATAGATAAAAAGCGATTTCTTTCTTTTGCCGCCAGCATGTTTCTTCCTTATTTAATCACAGAATTCCTTCATTTGAAATCTACGTATACGCAACGATATCTTTCCTCAATATATATTCACATAGGTAAATTCTTTTTACGTTGAATTATGGTATTGGTGCTGTTGACAGCAGATCTAGAGA
>Ga0209092_10001002_pt1 | contig 28476 bp, 26 predicted proteins | sample FraStrMetagenome_FD_187446 | JGI IMG/M metagenome (GOLD analysis project Ga0209092, IMG submission 187446) | Marine eukaryotic phytoplankton communities from Arctic Ocean - Fram Strait ARC3M Metagenome (SPAdes) (version 2) | ecosystem: Environmental > Aquatic > Marine > Oceanic | place: Fram...
GTTTGTTTGTTTGTTTGTTTGTTTGTTTGTTTGTTTGTTGAACAGCAAAGTGCGATGCGAACTGAAAGTAAAAGTTTCACAGTATGATGGTAATAAATATGCCTACTTGAGCATATTGTACGATTTGTGGTGTATGAGGCTTAAGAAGATTGTATTGTTTTTCGTTAATTAAAATCTATATTTTTATATATTTTGCATTGAACTTCTAATTATTTTATTTATGAGAAGTCGCGTCATGAAGAAAGGAAAGATTCTCCTGTAAATAGTGTTGAGTCTTTTCTATTTTCTTACTACCGTCCTAGCATAAAGCACATAGACTGTGAGTTGAGCATATGTAGCATTTGTTTGGCGACGACGTCGGCTTGAGCTTTTGGTCGATGACTTTAACGTCAAAGATCGGAAGCTGAGAAAATTTCGGTTTCGACAGTTATATCTTATTTTCATCGTTGCAGAAACCAATATTCATATGTAAGGTTTGCATCATGTGAATATGCAAGAAGACTATAATTTATTATAATTGCTTTCTCATTTTTTCTCTTGTACGAGATCAAAATTGTGTATTATAAGGAATGAAATAACGGATATCAATACAGCAGATAACTTTGTCTATTGTGACACAAATAATATTTATTATTTATTCTTGTTAATTTTCTTTTTTTTGCTTTGTTTCTTACGTTGCTTGAATCGTTTTTTCTTTAGTTTACTTACAAATAATCTAGCATGTTTGCCCCTGAACAATTTCTGTAAATGAATAGCACCGTCGTTCAATGCTAGGTTTGCAACAGCTTCTGTCTTTTTTACTTTTTCTAGTATGAGTTCCTCTTCATCCCATACTGTCTTGTTGAGGTCGATTAGGTTGAAATGATCTTGTAATTTTATGATCTCATCTCTCTCTATCTTCATGATTTCTATTGTTTGTTTTGTTTCCTCAACTCTCTCTTTAAGTATGTTCTTGAAAGTTTCATTGCAAGATAAAGCATCTGATTGCATTTCATCGACTATTTTTTTTTTTGCATATACCTCTGCTTTATTTTTGTGCTCTTTTTCATGCAGTTTTAATTCCAGTTTGATGATATAATCAAGACGATCTCTCATTTGTTTTTCGTGTTTTGTTTCTGCTGTTTTAATAAAAACGTTACTATCTCCATTGGTTTGATTTTTGGCCGCCTCCGTCTTTTCGTCCATTATCTGTATATCATTTGTTAATTCTGTTGCTAAATTATGGTATTGTTTCAATTCTTTTAAATTATGTAATCTTTGTGTTTCGACATTCTTCTGAAGTGTTTTTTGTTCAGAGCGCAGTTTTATAACCTTCTCCTCTAATTTTGTTGTTTCTCTCAATTTTCGTTTCTCTTCTTCTACGGTTAATAGAACCTTTTCAAACAATGCTTTTTGTAAGCTTTTCCATGCATTACAAAAAAGATTTGTTGAGTGTGTGCAATTAGAATTACTTTTTGCTTCATTTGAATATGCAATTTTATCCAACACAATTGAGCTTTCCGTTACAATATCATTTACTTTCTGAGCTGTAACGATAAGCACAGTTTCCATATTCAAATTCAGATGATAACGATACGCAAAACATAATTCATTTATTCACTCTCCATAGTTCTTTAAAAATTTTCAAATTCTAAAATTTGTTAATTAATAAAGTGGAATCGTTGAGCGATGTCAAGCCTCACGCTGCGATCCCTGTAGTGTGCTGTCAGGAAGGGAGAAAGGTCACTTTGAACTAATAAATAATTTTTATTGTAAACAATTTTTATTTGAAATATCTAAGTGAAAACAATGTGAAATTTTTAGCTAATTTATGAGTTAAAAATCTAAGCCCAAACACAAGAAAAAAGGCTCGATATCGAGTCGAAGAAGGATCTAACGAGATCCTCAAAAATTGCTATTCAAGCAATTTCGAAAAAGTGAGATGTGCCTTTTTTCGCCTTGGAAAAAGGGTTGTGTTTGTAGCTACGTGATTGTCATAGATAGCTGAAAATATGACGTAAAGTATCGTCACAGATACGACGCTAAATTGATGCGCGTTGAGAAGAACGTGCTCCTACTACATGCGCTGCTTCGGTCTAAATAGGCAAAGGATAACTTATATTGAATAAAAAGAGAGATACAAAAAGCGAACCCAAAATAAATTCTCCTTAAGTTAAATTGAACGATACCTATTTGCCTCAATTCAACATTCTTTATTGCTAACTCGCAAAAAAAAATTAATTGGTTAAGGTTACTTGTCAATATAAGATTCACCACAAAGAAGTTTTCCCCATATTGAAGTGCTCTTTTTCGATTTCCTATCAAATCCATTACTTTCCTCACAATTTTTTATTTCAGAAATCTGAAATCTATTTAAATTGCTCTTGAGATCTAAGCCTTTGGTTTTTTCTAAAGAATGACGGTCTATTTTGAGTTCTTCTTTCATGTAATGAAATAAAGCTTTACTCTGAGAATCTCTAGCCCGTTGAACACGTACTAAAGCCCCAGTCAATTTTTTGTAATAGTTGTCCTGGGCGGCTCGTTTCAACAAGATTTGAAGAGTCACAATATGAGAGGCAGGTAACAACAAATTTTCCGAAATTATCCATCTCCCTATGGCTTGCAGGGCATCTTTTGGAGCTGCACTAATCGCCAGACAACTTAAAAGATTCGTCTGAGTCATCGTGCTTTCTTTATTGGTCTTTGATTCTTCTAAAGGAACGTTACAAAACTTTAAAAGTTTATGAATTTCACTAGGTGTATCAATTGATGAGATGGCCAATTCTGGCTGGGCGCTTGATATGTTATTATATATTTGGAGCAAACGTTCTAGCTCCTTTTTTGTCCTTTCATTCAATTGTTGTTGTACTATTGATTTTCCAAGTGATCGAAGATGTATTGAACACGAAGAGATAATAGAGGTATTATTCTGATAAGACGGATTTGAAATAACTTCGTTTACTTCATATGTGAACAAGTAATAACGAAGTAAAATACTAAAGTGTTAGTTATTGTGAACGTGTATCGTATGAATATCGAAATCAAACTCACTTAAATCCATTGCTAGGTCGTGATCATTAATCTTCATACAAAAGTCTATCAGCATAGGTACATCACGATTGTAGAGCTCCTTATTCTTGGAAGTCACCACGAGGTGTAACACTGTTCTCTTGTCGAGGGAAAAAGATTTTGAAGTCGACCAATCACACCATTCCTATGAAAAAGGCAAGTATCGGGTAAGTGCAGTAAATATAGTATAAAAATCTTTTCCGGCTACTAGTTTAGCTGATCTGACACTTACAGAAACTAATTCTTTATCTTGACGAGCCTTTTGCATGCCATCAGTTGGATCCAGTAAGAGTGTCATATATTTGTAGTAATACAGGGATGATTCTTCCGATCCAGAGGACGTACAATATTGTTTCACTTGCCAAGGTTTCAAATCTGGATAGGCTGATATCATGAGTGTTAAAGCATCATCATCCAACAAGGAAAGTTTCAAGCTTTCAAGAAGAGCTGAAAGTAAAACCTATCACAATTCAATCAATTAGAACACGATGAGAAATTATTTGGAAACAAGAACGAAAGTTAAATTAATGATGTACACTCACAGGTTCATAGAGTACCAAAACACCTTTCTTGGACAATGTACCCATCGCATCATTATGATGCAGATCATGACTTGAAACCTCCAATAATTGATCAATGACATCCGTCAAAAAATAATTGGAGGCTGACACCAAACACGAATATAGATTCAAATATGCACCATATTTTTGAATGAATTTGATAATTTCTGTCGATTCATTCCTTTGCTGTATCAAGACTTTTTGCGTAAAATATACTGTCACAAGACGGCATCTATGTGTGGGAGAGAAATTCAACATCGCAAAAGTAGAAGTTATATCAGTGAACAGAGATCCACAAGAATGAGAAAAGTTTTTTTTCATACTCACGTATGCATTCGACTAGCAGGATTCAATTTAGTCTCCTCCAGGATTTCACGTAATTGCTTTGCTTTTCCTGCATGAGTCCCACCTCCACCACTAGATGTATATGCTGAAACACCACCCATAGATATCACAGAAACATCATCGCCATGATCCACAAAACTTGAATCATTTATGGCAGTATTAAAATTTCCAGCATTTTGGTGCCGAGGCCATAACATGCGCCTCTTATCAACACTTAATGGTTGAAATGTGCTTAGCCATAGCGGCAGCGCTTCCTGTAATAAAAAATAAATTTTATCTGCCTTGACTCGATCCTTACTCATCATGGAGATTAACAACGGTCGTCGTCCAACATCCACTTCACCGACACGTGATGCTCCCGAATTATTGGGATGGTCACTTTCTGTCGCAAGACTTCGTCTGGATTGAGATCCACCACCACCTCTTCCTCCTCCAACACGGCTGGAATTTGTTACGACTGTAATACCACCTGCTGTTCGTTCTAAACTTGAGACTAAATCAAATAATGAGGATGTAACTTGCATGGGTGGAAGAGCATTGGAATCAGATGTTAAAGCCTTCGTTTGTTGCAATCCACCAAATAAAAAACTCTCCAAGGCTACACTCCCATCATCATCATTAATATTATTAGTAGTACCATGATTGGAAGAATTTAACATTTTATGTGGAGGTTGATTACTTTGTTTTGAAAAATAGGTCGTCGCTTGTTGTAATTGATACATGATCCGTTGTTTCCATGCATCAGTCAATAATAAACTTTCCACTGTTATATCATCATCATCCGAGATGTAATTTGATGTATTCAGTATATCACTAGTATCATCATTAGGGTAGTTTTGATCATCCTTTTCTTCATGTAAGGTTAGACTTTGCAAATCTTTTCGTTTATGATTGGATCGATTGATACTCATAAGACTTGAATTTCCATGGTTAGGAGGATGATGATGATCACTATACAATAAAGCATCTTCGGTTTGTTGAAATAAATCTAATTTATGTGTCATTTTTTTCATGATGGATTGACCATGATGTAAGAGTTGTTGTTTGTTTTGAATTTCTTGAATGTGTTCTTGTATCTTCCTATGGATGTCATCGATAGTGGAATTTTGGTATAAGATGGATCGTTTGGGATCTAATTGGAAGAAGGCACTTTGCCATTTTTTTTTAGATATTTGATTTGCAATTTGTTCTGATATGATCGTTAATGTTTGTTGAGATGGGATTTGGAGTGATAATAAAGATGATGTGGGTGCAGATGTAGTTGTTATTCTTACATCATGATTGGTAGGTGATAATGGCAAAGAAGACAATTGCAATAATGAATTCTTGGCAGTACTTGAATCAATCACAGAGCCAGTAGCATTCGATGCATGCGGTAGAAGAGAAGTAACTGTCACAGTATCATCATCCATTTTCCGTTTTCCAATATCGGATGAATTATTATCAATATAGGACTGATCATGGTAATCCTCCTCTTCCATAATATTATATGGCAAACCTGTAAATTGATCTACTAATTGAAACTCCTTTGGCAACATGAGACTTAAGGTATCTAAAACATCTTCTTTGGATACAGCTTGGGCTTCTTCCTTGATGGATTGATATTTTTGATAAATGGCATTCATACCTTTTTGTGTCATTTTCGAAAGACTGGTATTCCGTGATAATCGATGGGAAGAAGTGGAGGATGTGTTGGTGTCTTCCAACAAGTGCAATCCTGCACTAATCACAAAGGTCAATGTTAACGATTGGGTTAAATGAATCCATTGATTTGGATGACTTTTTTCGGTAATGATATTTGGAGATAGATTCCCTGGCGATGATGATGATAACGTATGTTGATTCGAAGTCGTATATTCCATGGATGAGGAGGGGGGCGACCTTTCCTCTGGACCTTTCATATGAGTAGTAGTACTACTTAAGACTTGAAGTGCTTCCATTAATTCAATTCCATACAAGGATCGTAAATTGATATGATTAATTTTAGTCAGTATATCACCTCTTTCAATGGTCCCAGACAATTGAGCGGGTGATGCACGTCCATCCTGTAAGGAATTTAAGGATTGGACAATGACATGACCTGACAAGATTGTTAATTGCATCCCTAATGACATATCTTGAGTTATATCTAATCCTTGCGAAGAAGTTTGGGACGATGTGGATGTAGTAGATGAGGGTTTGGATAGTTTTGAAAATATGGTTCGTTTTTCGGAAATGGTGTTATTTGTGGGTGGAGATGAAGGTGGTGAAAGTGTTGTATATTCAATTCGACGTTTCAACGTTGCTTGATATTCATTGGTGGCTAAATATAAAAATGATGAAGATGAATATGGTCTTTGTTGGATTATATCGGCATCTTTATCCTTTGTATCGAGACTATTCCAATCGTTCTGAATATCTATCGAAGCATTTGGAGAAATAGTAACATTTGTAATCTTGGGTTGAGGAGTACGTTTTGATTTGATTCGCTTTTTTCTCTTCTTTTTTTTCTTTTTTTCTTTGCCTTGTTTCATATTTGGAATAGGATTTTGATTTTGAGTGAGAGGTGTTTCACTTGTCATCCTATCTTTTTCCTTCAGTGGTGGATGAGAGAGGGATTCAGATTCAGCAGGTGTATTTCGATCGTGTCTTGAAGGAAGATCTGTAGGATCAGTGGCAGAGTCAATATCATTCAATGCCGATTGTTTGAGTGGATCTTCTTGTCTTGTAACGGCACCTGCTGTAGCGCTACTATCATGATTCGAATCCTCCTTGTTCGAAGAGGAATTGGAAGATGTGGCAATGCTGCCATTTTTAGATATGGTACTTTCAATCATGACAATCAAAATAAATTATGAATCTTTCAAATTAGGAACCAAATCTAAATGGATACAGCATCCTGAGACAAATGAGTAAGGAAAGTGAATGAAATGAATAGTTTGGGATGTGACGATGATATACTCCTACCACTCAATAAAACCGCAATTGTCCAATTTTTAAGTTTTTCAATTGGACACTCTTCTCTTACATTTCTTGACGTTGATATTCCAACTTCCAAAAAAACTTCGATTTACTTTTACGGTACAGAAGTGTATTAGTACACCTGTACAGCTGTCCCACTGTGTTGATTCTCTAATTACGTGTCTAGCAAAACTGGAATCAATCACAGATAAAAAATATCGTATGAATATAAATAGAATAAATGTGCCATAATAAATATTGCATGTCACATAGGGAACCATCCCATAGAGTGGAAAATGCAATACCAAATTGTCGGACTTGCTTACCCTTTACTGTACCTTCTATATGGTAAAGTACTGTGCTCTATTTGGAAGTTTCATAGTTAGGATGAAGTCAATCATACTCATGTAATTTTTTTAAAGGATTGGCGAAGAAGAAATAATGAGATGGTATGATGGGATCATTCTTGTTGCACGAGCCCTAGAATACGTACGATTATGAGGACTGGAATCCCCTAAAAAAACCTCATCTTTTTTGTCAGTCAATCATTCCCGGCTACTCCTGATTTTGCTAGTACTAAAATTGAATGTCCATGAAACCCGTTTCCTGAATCTTATTCTTGAAGCATTAGATTGAGATTTCATTTGAATGAACTTCGAATCAAATTGGTATTGTTGGTAGTTTCTTGACAATGAAAAATATTTCCAAACTAGTTTCCATCCTAGTATTCTATATTCCTATTTCCACAAAAACTTTTGCCTTGGCATTCTACTACTCTTACCATCATTCTCCATCATCTCCATCATCTCCATCTATAAGAACAGACAATATCATGTCAAAATCCTATATGTATTCCATTTCGAAACACATGTTGCATCGATCCTATACGAAGAAGATGGAATTCTTTGCAAGACGATCCTTTTTAGATGCAAGAGCAAGATTGAATACAAAACACTTCTTCTCTACCATACCATCGGAGGAGGATACCTCCACCCTTCCTACAAATCATATTCCACCCTTATCTCAAAATATTTATCGTTCTAATACAAAAAAGGATAATGGAGTTATTTCTTCCATTCTCCAAGAATCGGAATGGAGAGAACAAGCTCAACGTCATGCAGAACGTATTTATACTATATTGTCACCAGGAATGCTTCCTATGGAAACATTCACCAATGCGAATCGTAAAATCAAACAACAGCAGCAACGTCAACATCTATCTTATGCTGAGGAGAATAACCCAAATTTATCAATTTCATCTTTGCCATGGAGAGGATTGGATCCCTATCATCCCATTTATAACTTTTTAATTGAATATTATGGTATTCGTGGAGCGAAAGGATGTCGAAAATTAGGACGATGGTCTCCTCCATTGACTTGCTCACATGATAATGATGATGATGATGAATTCGAGAATATTCCAGCTCATGACAATAATCGTGTTTTGTTAGAAGGGGCATCGAAACAAAATGATTTTGGTGGTAGTGATGGAATCTTACATTCCCGTGGTGCTTTTCCTTACCATAATATAGCATCATCATCAGCAGCTAGTGAGTCGGAGCTCATAAATTCAAGTAATAGTCATACTTCTGGATATATCTACAATCCTTGTCTGTACTTTTCTTCAAAAGCTACAGCTGCCACATCCTCCACTGACACAAAAAACAAAGCAGCTATACCATATTTATGGCATTATACAATCCTACACCAAACCTATACAAATCCACAACCGATTACACATTGTTTTGGATTGCATGAATGGGCAATGGTATATCATCCTCCTAATTCACCTTATCCACCACCACCCAGTGCCAAATATCAAGCTCATTTACCAAGACGTGTTTCTCAATCTGTGATTAATGAAATGGTAGAAAGGAAGGGTGTTGCATGTACACATTATGATGCTATTCGTTTTTTTGCCAAGGATGCATTACCATTGTTACAAACTATCAATCATGATAGTCATAGTGATGATGATGATAAAAGTAATAATGAAAGGAATCATCATGTTCCTCCTCCTCCTTCATCATCATCACAAACCGAATTACCAATCCAACGATCCGATCAAGCCATTATGGAACAATCTGCATGTGTCCATGCGAATATGGATTTATTCAAATTATCCTTAAAATTATCACCATTTGTATCATCGACTATCATTGGAGATGCATTAGACTTAGCATTGGAATGTCGTCGTTTGGATGTTGCAGCATCACCTTATGATGCGAGTGAGTATGGTGTTATTCCTGTGCAAATTGAAACTTCGGAAGGTCGATCTATATACAAAGAACGACAAATAGATTTATTACATAAGGGACAAAAAGTGAGAAAAAAGTTGATGAAGGCATATGAAGATTTTTTGATTGTGAGTTTTGGGGACGACATGAAAAATAGTATAGATAGTATACGAAAAGGAAAGATATGATTGTTAAGCTTTTTATTTCTATAAAATCTTATTTAACATCCGAATTTCTTTTATCGTTTTCATGTTCCATTGTTGATATTCATAAAACAGATATTTTTATTGAGACAGCGTTCGATTGATACTATTGTCTATTGCAAGGATCATCATAAAAATTGTTTTTTGTATTTAAAGAGAAAATGAGGTTGTATTTTATGCCATCTCAAGAGTTGGTCACTACATGTTTGTGGTAGTAAAACACGTTTGTAATTGAATTGCAGAAATAATTCTACAAGAAGCCCTCAACGATAAAAAAGATGCAGCTAAATAGATGCATCCTAATGAAACAATTGATAAATTATCCAATATCCTCAACGGTCAAATTGATAATTCAGAAAACTTGGACATTATTGAAATGACCAAAGAAATCATTTTAGATGCTGAAGATTCCCTACGATTAATCAATCAAGAACAAGAAGATGCCTTTTTCTTTCAACTAATTCAAACTGATGAACCTCTAAGCGAATTGAAGAAAAGGAAAAATAATTCGATAATTGAAGAAATAGATTCTGATGACGAAATCAACAACGCTAGCTCATTATTCAACGAATCTCCACAGTTTGAACAAACTCAACATAATATTGTAAATGATATGCAATGTGATGATGAATCAGTAAATGAAGGATAGATAACTCCTATTACTGGATCCACTTATCCAGTTAATGTTATCCAACAACAACTGAATGAAGCATTGCAAATCCTTTATCCACAAGAAAAAATTGCAAATATGAAAAAATCAAGCTGAAGTAAATGCTCAAAAAAGGATACATAAATTGAAAGAATTGAATCAGAAAAGTAAATCAAAACTGAATCTCAACAATTGCAAAAATCTGATTCTACTTCAAATCAAAAAGTAAGCAACAATACCAAATCAAAAACTATCAAATCTATAGAAAATAGAATAGATAACAATAAAATACTGCCCTTAATTGAGTCTCTATGCTTACCTCAATTGTTAAGTTCATCAATTAGACTATACATTTAAATATTTGGTACATTTACATCTAATGAAAACAGATGATTAGATGGGGCAAAAGAGTGTTTAACACACAATTTCACACTATTAGGCAAAATTTCTCTTCACAGCTGCGTATATTTGAATGCTAGCGAATGATATTATGTGATTCATCCATCAACATACTCATTTTCTGTAGAAACCTGCCTAAAAAATTCTGAATTTTATTGGTATCCAGTAATATAACCATTTCATGGAAGGGGCACATCCGATTATAGGGCTAGGGCGAACGGTCCATCCTAAATTTCCCATTGGTAACTATATGTGGTGTACATTGACGAATCTACTGCCACCCATTCATTTTTATAGTTTTTCAATGCACTCCATTAAAAAAAATAAACATCTTTTGGTCTATATATTCAGTATTTGTTCTTTTGTTCCTTTCAGGTCGACGATATACAGTATAGCGATTTGATTGATTCCACAAGAACTAAGTATTCATTCATCGTCTCATTTCTCCAATTCCATCAACCGAAGGACGTATATCATGGCAGCTCGTAAAAATAGAAACAAAAATAAGAAAGTACCAGTACAAGAACCTCCTTCCGAATCATCCTCATCATCTGAAGAAGATGAAACTAGTGAGGAGGAGGAAGAGGAAGAAGAAGTGATGAACATTGACGAAGTGGAGCAAGAAGCCGATGATAGCGACGATAGTGAAGAAGAAGAAGAAGAAGAAGATGATGATGATGATAGTGAGGAAAATAGCACGGACGAAGAAAGTGATATTGAAGAAGAAGCAAATAAAAATAAAGAACCGCAATTCACAGAAATGGAAGATAATAGCAAAGATGAAAACGACGACGAGAAAGAATATTGCAACTTTGATTTACGCAATCTTTTGGTGATGAACACACATCAAATGGATATTAAATCCATTTATCATTCTTCCAAGTCGAAGGCCACGATCGAGGAATTATCATCTTCCTATTGTATACCCAATCAAAATCTTTTGGTCAAGGAAGATTATTTGTTACAGAAGGCAAGCGTGGGATGCCAACAATTAATTCATGCATTATGGCAACTTCCCACGGAACGTACTGATGTTGGACCTCTGGCTTCTTTACCAAGTGCATATGAGATTGTTCTCCCAAGACAACTTGTAAGTTTGTGATACCATGTATTTGTATGCACATGGAATTATTGCATTTGACTTTTTAAAGGGAAGGAACCAATGCTTAATCTTTTTTCTCTACTTGTTTCAATACAACAACTATCCAATATTGTATGATTGTTAATGTATTCTATTATATACAAATGAATATTGGTATGAGTAGCCACCACCAGAAGCAAAAGCTGAAACAAAATGGGAAAAATTTGCAAAAGAACGGGGTATTCAAGCCAAATCGAAACGCTCACGAAAGGTTTACGACGAAGCCACTGATTCCTGGAAACACCTTACCGGTCCAGATAAGGCCAATTCCTCCACGAAAGAATGGCCTATTATGGAAGTGAAACGAGGTGATGATCCCTATATGGATCCATGGGAAAAAGCACGCGATGCTCATCGTACCAAGATGGACAAACAGATGGAAAATCGTATGAGAAATCAAGAACGAGCGGGTAAATTGCCAAAAGGTACTACTACTAGATTTATGAAAGATAAACATTCGGCGGTGGAGAAAGGAAAGGAGGGGCATCAGAAAGGAAATGTTGTTCCTAGTGGTATTCCAGTAGATCTACGTCCGCGAAAGGCAATGGGGAATATAAATCCTCAGAAACGGGGAGAGATGTTGACGAAGCGAGCTTTATTGGCGACTCAAAGATCAACAGCATCGTTAGGAAAATTTGATCAAATGAGGGAAGGTGAACCGGAGAAGAAAAATCCTATTAGAAAAAGAAAGTTTGATTCTGTAGCGGATAAGAAGGTGATGATGTCCGAGAAAGAAAGGGGTATGAAGGTACTTGAAAGGATTGTCAATGGTGGAAAACAAAAAGATAAAGATGTTAGGAAGGGAATGTATGCGAAGGGAGAAACTGCTTATGATTATGATTATGATGATGGATTAGGACCTTCTTCCTTTAAGAAGAAAAAAGGTAGAGCTGGTGCTGGTAAGATGAAGAAAATCACCAAGAAACGAGCAAAATAATTATCAATTGAGAACATAAAGGAAAGCCTCTTCCATAAATTACTCTCACAATAACAATTATGACATTCCATGGTTTAGGGAAAAGAATATTCCTAAATTAATAAACAGTTATGTTGAGAAACACAAAAATATGGAATATTTTGTACACATGATAATTACAATGTTTAGGAATCACAGAATTTTTCTATATTCTTCTGATATTGATTCAATCTACGCCTTCCTTTTGAAAGAGGGAATGAGATTCATCATTTCAAAAGAAAGAACGCAATATCTTGTTTGGTTATTTTAGACTCTTTTTTGTATTGTTATTTAACTTTCTATAGATTCAAAGTCTCAAAGTTTCTAAAGCTATTAACAATTCTGTATTTTCTATACTAATCAACCTGATTGATTAAATGGACAACCACGCCAAACTGAAGTATGCCTATTTCCTTTCACAAACTTCTATGACTAATCCTTTTCTTGGATCTATTCCTAATCTTGTAAAATCTTATCATATACATGTTCAAATATTTTTCATCCAAAGAAAATAAGTTTGCATGAAGTAAAATTTATTGGTTGGAATTGTGATTGTAAGACTATGAATTGTTCTTGTTCAGTTGTTATTAATGATATATTCCAAGAATCTATGGGAATTTGAATATTTTGTGGTTCCTTTCGTCAGATCAAAAAGGTAGGTTTCTACAAACTTTGATGAGATCCCATGAAATAGTGTCTATTAAATTATCAAAGTTCACTCTCCTATAATTGTTGATGGAAAACAACATGTGTGACACGTATTTTTGGGAACAATACGACAAATGCAACAATGATACTCATATATATTTTCTACCATGGTGTATAGTGTGGGGTGCTTTTCTTTCCTATGTTTGTGATTCGAAAGCTCCGACTACGATAAAATAATGTTCTTGAAATCCTATAACTAGAAGATGCACAATAGTCCATTCAAAAAAACGTATTCCATTTATATGTACCATAACCAATTCACTATAGACAGTTTATTTTTTCTTCTTATAATGCTTCCCTGTCCCCCTTGTATAAACAATGACGAAGGTCCAGACCAACACCAACAGGAACGCCGTCATTTGCACAAGCATTGGCAATGGTTCCGTCGGATGGTCTATATTCTTATGATTTGTGAAACCATCTACTACTTTGGCATTTCTCAAAAACATTTGATGTTTAAGTATATCATCACCTTCACCTTCTTTTTCTTCTTCTTCTTTTTCCTCCTCCTCTTCCGAAACAAGACCAAACCATACACTTGTCTCATCTGGTGTATCCAAAGGTTGTTCATGATCATTAAAACGAGGTATATAATCAACTCCTTTGGGATGTTCTTCAAACGGAACCCATTGTAAATTTCCACAACGATTTTTCCCATCATTGGATTTTTTATGCCGTAAATCAATTCCACTAAACTCAATCAATTGATCTAAATTTCGTCGATCACCTAATCCAAACCTACTTCGTTTCATTTCCAATGCTTTCTCCGGATCGGATATTCCTCCTGGAACATCTAGCATTGTATATAACCGTTCATGGGATGCTTGCACTTGTTTGTAATCCGTATTGTGCGACCAGGACGTGGTTCCTCCGGCCGGAGCATAATCTCCTTTATTATAATTATGAACGACATAGACATGATTGGGTGTATAAATGTCATACCCATAGGTAAAAAACCGAGCTGCTCGATTAAATTCTTCTCCATCAAAGATCCCCGGAGTATGTGGATCCACTGGGACTTTCAATTCCGCATGACACTTTGAAAATGACAATCCAGCACCCCATATAGCATTGGTCAGTTTCGGTTTGCTCAATTGTTTGGCACATTTGGTAGCATGCGTCCGAACATTTTGCGTAAATTTCACCATACACAAATGAGGAACTTCATGCTCTGCGTCCGTAGCATCCTTTCCCAGCTGTTCCAATCCTGCCACATAGGTACTTAACACACCATATTCATTCGCGGCTTGATTCCACATATGAATCATTTTCCGATCCCACTCGGATTCAAAATCCATATGCGAATCCGTCGCCATACAAAAATCTTGTGCATGAACTTGTCCATCATAGGCAGCATCGGCAATATCCTGACTTAACAACGCCCGTGCCCAGGTGGGTCCATGTGCATCTTTGGCATGTACCTTATGAATTTGGATTTGATCTTGATACAAACACTCCTCCCCATCATACATGAAACAATACGCTTCCAAACAATCTTCATCGATCATAGGTTCATTCTGTTGTACTATTCTAACACGTATCCGTTCTGGAAATTGAGCTTTGGTGAATAAATTATGAAGGGTGATGGGACACCAACGATCACGATAGGATGGAAAGTGAAGATGGAGCAATCGATGTGGATCGTCGGGGGAGTCATCTTCCTGGAGGGACGGGGGGCAGGCTCTTCCGGGTGTCCCCGGAGGACCACCACATTCATAGTCGGGATCATAATCGACCCATCCAGTGCCATCTTCGCCAAATGTGGCTTTGTCGTGTCCGATAAAGATGGATCCGTGGGACATGGTGTTTTCGTAGGATGGACGGAGGTCGAATGTTCCTTGGAGGAGGGGGAGATGCACGATCACAATCACAATCACAATCACGATAATGATAATGAATAATAATAATCATCATATTAACATTCGAATATTTCTGTAGAATCGATACTGCATAATATAGGTAGACATTCGTGGTATCCTACATCATGTAGTCGTATCTGCCCGAACTTGGAAAGATGTTAGTTAAGAATTCGTTTTCGCGAGAGAAACGTAAAATAGGACGATTCTCACAATTTTATAACATTAGTCTTTCCATTGCCAATGAGGAACAAAGAATAATATTCTCATGACAGTTAATACTATTTCTTTGATGATTATCATTCTTATTATCATTCTAAATTAGCATTCTTAAGTATCATTCTAATTCTGATCCTTCCTTCCTCTACTCCATCTACCATTACGAATCTCCTTCCGGTATCGATCCTGTATGACTGTTCTTCCCCAAAATCCTCCCCTGCTGACTCTGACTCCCCGTACTCCCCTCATTCCCATCCGAACTTCCCAACCGCCGTAACAAATTCCAAGTCACCCCCGCCAATCCCCGATGATCTGCCATCCTCCCCACCGTCCTTCCTCCCGCCGTCCCTGTCGTCCGATGCAGTTTGCGATGATGCGACGATAATGCATGATGGCCGGACATTCCCGTCCGAAAATCGACGCGTTGCGATGCTGGAGAGACCGGCGAGGGCATGGAGCGACGGCGATGGGCGGGGGAAGAGGAGGGAGGAGGTTGGGAGCGGTGTGGGCTTCGATAGGGTGTGGAGAGGGGACGGAGGGGGGATTGGTGAGGTGTGAGAGGGGAAGATTGGGAGGTGGGCGAGGGGGAGAGATGGGGGAGGGTGAGATGATCGACGGAGTGGGAGTCGTCGTGGGTGTCAATGGTCAATCCGTTGAGGTCGGGCAATTGGGTGGAGGGAGGAGGTTGGGGTTTGGCTGGTTTGGGGGAGGCTAAATGGAGGGCATCGATGCGTTTTTGATGATCTTGGTGGTCTTGTCCAGGAGGGGAGGATGGTTCGTGGAGGGCAGGGTTGGCGGTGGGCAATACGATGGTGGGAGATGGTGTTTGGAGTGATTTATGGAGTTTGTCGACGAGGTTGGTTTCGACGGTTTGGAGCAATTCCTTTCGTTGGGCCATTTCATTCCGGGTGTGATGCAGGCTTACCAACATACCCTCAATCTCACAGGCTCGATCTTTCGGTCCACCCACTATATAGAATCACAAAGGACACATACTACATTAGAAAGGAGTATCGAATATAAAATATGGAAATATGGAAATATCGAATGATCCACGTCTCACGTCTCACCTTTGACCAACTGGGAATGATCCACATACAAAAACCCCTGATTCCTCGCCAAGGTCACCCATCCATCATGAATGCACACTACCTGAATTTTGGCCCCATACTCCAACTCATACGGCAAGGGAGGATTCGAATAGGTCCGTTCCAACAACGTGGGGGATGGTGGTGGTGGTGCCTCTTTCTGTTCCTTCGTGGCCGACTTGGCTCCGGTACTTGCCAAACTCGCACTGTCCTCCGACGATCGTCGTTTCAAGACTCGTTTCAAACTCATTCGACGGACGGGAGATTGGCGTTTGATTTTCTCCGGGGGTGTCTGAGGAGCCGCATTCGCATTCGCATTCGCATTCGAATTCAAATTCAAATTGGAAAGATCTATCTGATAATCTCCCTCCGTCACATCTTTGGGTTTGCGAGGTAAGACCAACAACCCATGTCGTTCCACCACCGCATAGGTCCCACACGTACTCGTCATGGCCCCCATGGCCGTGATCAATCGATCATCATCATCGTCAAAATCCTCGTCCGTTTCCATAAGAGGCTCATCGTCATCATCATCATCGTCGGACGAGGAGAGTTGATAAGGAAGGTCCGAGGAGGGAGGAGGATCATAGGAGAATTCCATGGGAATTTCAGAGGGGTCATGGAGGATGGTGCCGGTCAATAAGACTTCGGTGGAGCCTTCGGAGGCATTCGAGGCGACTGTTTGCAATTGACGAAATTCCAATGAGTGATTCCTCCTCCTCCGATGATTTGGTGGTGGAGGAGGTGGAAATGGATCCTGTGTCCGAGACGAATGTCTTCGAGAAGACCGGGAGACGATCCGTTGCACTGATCGTTTGGCCGTGGCTTCCATCTGTGCCGTTTCCATCAACGACAATAATAATAAATTCTTGGGCAAGGGATAGGGAATCGGTGCTGGCAATGGTTTCTTCAGAACGACTTTGGGAGATTGAGGACGGGGGGACGAGCGGGAATAATAGGGTCCTCGTTGACGATTCGACCAGGTTAAAATATCGGGTGTGGGGGTTTTGTCGCAAATGGGATCAGAGGAGGGAGTGTAGAACAAACTGGTGCGACATTCCATACAGCGGGTGATGCGTTTGGAGCAGGGGGCGCAGAGGAAGGTATGGCCACAGGGGAGGATGACGGGGGGGCGGGTTTCGGGATGGAAGGCTTCAAAGCAGATGGTGCAGTGAAAATTGAAGCTTTGTCGTTGTTTTTCGGAGAGGTGGGAGGTATACATTCTAATATTTGGATGTTTGTATGTTTGTTGGTTGGAATCTAATGGAGGAATGATTGGAGAAATGTCTCTATGGATTTCGGAGTATGATTCACAAAACGACCTCAATCGAAATCAAAATCAAAATCAAAATCAAAATCAGCACCGTCTGTCAAACTTCCTTTGGGATGAATACTGGAAGGATGGGAGGATCGTTCCGTTCCGTTCCTTGATAATGGATAATGGATATTGGATATTGAATATTGAAGACTCTCCACGATATATATCCAATGTTCCGAATAAGAGAAGATGCGACCTTGACTCAAAATCGCTGGTGACGGAAATACGATTATCCAAGATTGATTTGATCCAACCGCTGTGGGATGTCTCTAATTAAAAAAATCTCTTTGCCGCATACTTAGACAATATCGGTTTTCACGTTTGGGAATCCAAATACTGTCTAAATAGGCAATGTGCGTCCTTGTTTATTTAACGGCATTGGAACATTTGGGACTTCACATTTTTAAATTATTAATTGTGGATGATTCTTTTATGATTATGATTATTATTGTATGATTATTGGATGATTATATTGTATGATTATAACTAACTACTTCTATTCCTTCGAAGAAGATCGATAGTATCAACGAAATGATCCAACATCCTCCAACAGGAGATATCCATCCATCCATGATTATAGATCGATGAAACACCGGTAGACTCATTCGTTATGTATGTCTATATCTATATATATCCGTCATCCTGGTGGTGTTGTTCCACCTGCCATACCACCTACCGAATATCCAAGATCTATTCTTTGGACAAAGGTGTTGGGAAGTACTGTGTAGTACCCATTCCTATAATTCGTTGTTCGGTTTCCGTTCGACGATCCATCTCCCAAGAGAACCGTGGTATGTGGAAGATGATGATGATGATAGGATTGTGACAATGGATTCGGAATTTGGAAAGTGATTAGGATTAAGAATGGATAGGATAACGATCGCACTTTGTGGTAGGTGGAAATGTTGCAATATCATGAGGGAGGTGGATGTATCGAAATGGATCTTATTATCTGGATAGTCATTTCTGAAATAGAACGAAATGTCGTTCGTTTCTGTGAGGCGGAGATTTGGCAGTTTGGCAGTGGTTCATGATAGGAAGCATCTATTCCGTATCGCTTCTCTTTCGAACATAACGAAAGCATATGGTGCGATCATTAATACTTCGTCATTCCGATACCCATACCGGAAAGAGGTTATTCTACAGTATTCCTCCCTAGTTTCCTTTCTCACCTATTTCAGGATGACAACGCAATGCCATAACCTCGATGGACGTTCCTATTCCATTTATTTCAATGTCACTAATATCTGGATCAATATCGGACAAGTTCGCAAATTAAATTCATTCAATAGTTTAAAAGAAGAGTTTGGGCACTTGATTTTCCCAGAAGGATCGACACTGGCATGGATGGCTATAGAAACACAATAATGTTCCGGATTTTCTTGCGCAAACACCGAATTGACCAATCATTTTGTTCCATTTTCGTACGCCATCAAAGGATGAATGCTGGAATGTTCCATAGGTAGGATATCTCTCCTTGGGAGAAAATGAATCCTCAAAGATATATAGTACGAGGAATGTACGTACGAGAAATAGAATGATGTCATCAATAAGATACCGGTCATTTGTACGTAAGAGACATGAGTGTTCTGATTATTTCATTCTTTCGTTTGGAATTTATTTAATGTTATTTGACAACCAATTCATACTCACTACAATCCAATTGATTCTCCATCAGTGTATTCCTTATAACGTGAGGCATCCCTCCAAAGTTCTATACCGTATCTCCAGAGTATCTACCAAGTGACTAGAAACACATATGTTTCTCAAGACCACTCGAAAGAATTTCCATCTCCCAAACATTCTCCAACGTCCGAACTAATCGTCCAACCATGGAAAAAGCCAAAAAAAGTCCCCGATTGCACAAATGCTCCATCCCCGTACAAGATCCACTCCATCCTCCTCCTCCCCCACATCGTCGTTCATTTCCCATGCTCAACAATCCCTGGATCCAAAAACCATTGTCCGCCTATCAAATCAGCAACACTCTTACAGAAACACACAAAGATCATGGTCTTCCTTCCTCCATTCTTCAATATGGAACTCATCCCCATTCCCATAGTTCGGATCCTACCACCTCCATCTCCCCCTCCAAACACACTTCTCCCCATCCTCCTGACCATACCTCTCCTCCACCACCCACCTCCTCCACCTCCTCCTTTGAACGCCACATGTCCTTGTTCGATCTAACCTCCCTCGGCATCGGAGGAACCATCGGCTCTGGAATCTTCGTCCTCTGTGGCGTCATTGCCCATTCCTATGCAGGACCTGCCACCTTCCTCAGCTGGACGATCGCCGGAATCGCCGCGGTCATGTCCGGATGTTGTTATGCCGAATTGGCCGCGCAGTTGCCCAGTGCGGGATCGGCCTATGTCTATGTCTATGCGAGTATGGGGGAATTACCGGCGGTGTTGGTGGCGGGGTGTTTGACTTTGGAATATGTGGCGAGTGCGAGTGCGGTGGCAAGGAGTTGGGGGGAAAAAGTGGATGAATGGGGGTGGAAGACGGAGATGATGTCGTCGGGGTGGTTTACTCCGGAGAGTTTGTTTAATCCAATGGCGTGTTTGATATCCACGGGGAGTGTGTTATTGTTGTTATTGGGAGTGAAAGAATCCAAAGTAGTGATGAATGTGTTTACCATGACCAAAGTGGGAGTGGTACTCTTTATGACCGTGGGGGGATTACTCCTATTGGAACCCTCGAATCTGACGCCGATGATTCCTCCTCAATTTGGGTGGTCGGGAGTGTTTCGAGGAGCGACATCGTCGTTTTTTGGATATTTGGGGTTTGATGAGATCTGTTGTGTGGCAGGAGAAGCTCAAAATCCGAAACGAAATATTCCGTATAGTATTTTATTGACCTTGGGGATGAGTACGACTATTTATATTTTGGCATCGTTTGCCTTGACTGGGATGCAGCCGTATCAAGTTATGGATGGGATTGAGGGTTTTCCGGGTGCATTTACCTACAATGGCTATCCCTGGGCAGCGCAATTGACAGCTGTGAGTAGTATGGTCATTCTTTCTTTTTGTTCGTGGTGAATGGTGTATATATATATGTGTGTGTTTGTGTGTTTGTGTGTGTGTATGTATGTCGTTATCTCATGATTACATCATTCTCATTTCGGAATGGATTCCAAAGGCAGGAGAAATCCTAACTCTCCCAATTGTCGTACTCATTACCATTATGGCACAACCACGTCTTCAATATGCATTAGCACAAGATGGACTATTCCCATCCTGGTTTGCGCAATTTGATTCCAAGGGTAATTTATGGAATGGGACCGTCTCCTCTGGAATCATCATGATCACTATCGCCTCCTTTGTCCCCTTTACTCATTTGAATGATATGATATCCGCAGGTGTCTTGGTTAGTTTTTGTATGACTTCCTCTGCCTTATTGCTATTACGCCATGATTCCCCCGGGAAGATGATCCGTCCTACCACCTCCCAACTCTCCAAATCCACCTCCCATTCCTCCTTATCCTCCTATCCAAATCATCATTCAAATCATCCAAATCATCCAAATCATCCTCCTATATTTGTGGATTCGAATATGATGGAAAGATTGGTAGCCATGTTGAATATCTTCTCCTTTGTCGCGTCTATATTAATCACCCATTATTATACACATTCCATTGCCAAAGGATTGGCCTTTCTCTGTCTTTCCGGATCCGTCCTATGTTGCGCCGCCATGTATTTATATTGTCCCCCCTCTAAAAAGTTTGGTGGTGAAAAACGACATTCTCACAGCCGTTATTATTATCCTTCCGAATATGATGTCAAACAAGACGATAACGAGGATGCTGACGAGGATGGATATTTCAAAACTCCATTCGTCCCATTCTTACCCTGTTTGGCAATCTTTATCAATTGGTATTTAATCTCTCAATTGGAATTATTTGGGATATTTCTGTTACTCTTCTTTTTGGGTACCTGTGCCATATTTTATTTTTTCTATTCGGCCAAGCATAGTTTATTACGGAAAGGACTTTCTGCTATGGAAGACGATTCGTTGACGGAGGGTTATCATAATGATGGATATTATGAGGAGGATGGGAGATTTGGTGGTTCTACGGAACGGAGTGATCTTCTCATGCTCCGAAGTATTTCGTTACCACGAAGAGGTTGATAGTAAGTCGAAAATTCGATATCGACATCCTATATAATTGCAAATGAACATGGATTGTGAGAATGTATAACATTGAAGCTTAATAGATTTATATATTCTCATTTAGAAGGGGATGGTGGAAGAAACATTTCTTTACTATGTGCATACATCCATCATACGATATATTTCTCAAATAAAGAATCATTAAGAGTATTTTATTAATTTGTTCTATTGGTATTGCGAACCAAAAAATTGTTTCGTTCATGCTTTCAAAATAGTTGATGCCATACTGTATATATATATAATTTGAGAAATGAAATCTTTCAAATGACATAGATTTGAGAATCAAAAAATATATGCCAGTCTAAGCGTTTCCTGTCAATGTGGAGAAAATGAATTTGAACACATAATACATCAACGCGATTTGAAGTGGATTTTTGAGAATATTCATAAAGAATCCTGGATTGGCTTGTCCAAAGGTGGCTTGATCCAATGGCACCGCTTCCGTAGCCTTCCATCCATCCACCACAGCCTTTATTTGGTCACTATTCCTACCTCCTGTTTGCAGAACATCATTTCTACCATTGTCCGTGATGAAATATCCAGATTTGGCATCTAATACAACGACCGCTGGAATTCCACGAATGTGAAATAATTTTGATAATTTTTGTTTGACGGATTGGGAAGGGAATGGAAGAGCATACCATGACATTTTTTGAAAGTAGGTGAGGAACGAATTGGCATCGGAATCCGAGGATACGAAAATGACTTTCACTCCTAATTTATCCGCTTCTTTGTGGAAATTTACAAGGATAGGTGTGAATTGTTTGCAAGGAGGACACCTTTGATGATACATTCATGATGGAGGAGAGAACGAGTTGGAAGAAATAATTAGTTTGCAACATTGGGAATAAATAGATAATACATATCCATGGAAATACTCACCAAGATGCGCTGAAATAAAGTACTACAATTTCAGCATCTTTTAGTAACGTTGATGTAGGTTCTTCGGCTTGTCCAGATCCTGGCAAAAGAGATGGGCCCAAGAGAGTTTCCATTATTTTTCGTTGTGTTTCGTTTCCCACCTGGTTCTTTTGAGCTTTATTCACGACAGCCGCAGCAGTTGACACATTGCCAATTAGGGTTAGGGTAGGGTTAGGGTGAAGGTTGGTGTAAGGCTTTGCACGTACGGAAGCTAAGATGCAAAGAAATACCGCGAATAATTTGTTTTTTTTATGTTTATACACGAAGGGATCTAAATACATTTTCTTTTCTATTTTAATAGCCATCATGTTCGATGCAAGCAGGTTGCAGTCCTCTTCATCTTTCAATAAGTCACAGCTTAGTTAGTCAGGTTTTATATAGCATCGCTTACCAGTCTTATTTCTGAACCTTTACTAAAATTATTATTATTTTACTTGAACATCAACATGAGAACCGGCAAAGAAACACATCCAAATGATAAAATGTTGGGGACAACAGAACGCAATTTCTTCAACCTTGAAGATGATTATTGGGAAAGTAACGTTTCCACAAGGGTGAAACGAATCGAACGTATCGTCGCTTTGGGAGCCCTTTTTTACTTTCTTTCGCTTTCCTGCTGCGTGATGCATTCTTATCCCATTGTCACAAAGAATACAGCCACTCTATTCCCAAATATAAGTGACAAACGAAAGAATGCTGAATTTCATTATTTGGATATAAAACTGAATAAATTAAGCAAAAAGATTGATGAGCTAGAGGATGAAATTTCTCGCATGGATTGGAAAATCCTTAGTACCAAGGAAGAAAGTGGCACAGAGGCGAAACAAGATATACCTACTTTGTTGGAATGGAAGAAACATATGATCCCGAACAGCAATTTAGAATCAAAGAAAAACAAAAGCAAAATGCAAGAGTCAGATTCCACTGAATCAGAGCATCGTCAATTATTGGCATCTTCCATATTTGATATAAAGCCAAGTTTTTGTGATAATAAGCCAATCCTTTCAGCGATGAATGATCTCAACAATTATAAGTTTGATGAAAGGATTGCGAATACGTTGAGTATCTTACAAGGAATTACATCGCCAGAATTAATCCTTAATTTTTTCACCCCACAATACAGAAGTGCCTGCTGGATACTTTTTGATGATGAATTGCGAATAAGACCAGAAAGTAATCTGTTTGTGGAGAGATATATACTAGCTTTGATAATTCATAATTTTTTCGAATATGATGGAGTCTTACGATCAATGGCGACATGTGATTATGAATTTGTTCAATGTAATAGTGGAGGACATATTCAAAGAATTCAATTAGGTGTGTATACTGTTGTTATCGAACACTTGTAACGATCAACAATCTCACATAATTATGGTATCATGCAATACTAGGGAACATGAGAAAAAGTGCTGGTTTTCTTCATACACTTCCAAGTGAAATTTCTAAATTACAATCGTTAGGTAAGAAAATACTTTATTTTTAGTTGCACTTTGTTTTTTATAATCTTTTGCATCATCGTCATTCATTTTGAATCTTTCAGAATATTTGGATTTAAGCAATCAAGGTTTGATCGGAACAATACCAGTGCATCTTGGACTTATGGCATCTCTGAAAGAACTCAAACTAAATTCAAATGATCTAACTGGAGCTATCCCATTATATTTCGGAAACCTAAAACGTTTAGAAGTTCTTGCATTGGAAAGAAACGCATTATCTGGACCAATTCCTAGTGAGTTGGGACAATTGAGTGAATTAAAACATCTGAAACTACATCATAACGAATTTGAAAAGTCAATTCCTTCTGAGCTCTTGCATTGTAGAAGTTTAAGAGAGTTGTATCTTCATGACAATCATTTGACTGGACAACTTCCTACCAACTTCAACTTAGCCCAGAGCCTTCGTATTGGTACGTCTCTTTCGTCAATTGATCTCTTTGAATTGTATCTTTTTATGATACCAGTATCTAGAACTGAATTTTTTTTATGTGACAGTCAATATTGAGAATAACAAATTAAGTGGTCCAATCCCTTCTGAAATTGGAACTTTATCATCTTTGAGAGAACTTTGGGTACGCTTCAACAATTTCAGTGCAAAAATTCCATCACAATTACAAACAATGGAATCTCTTAAATTGATGATTTTTGGGTCCAATTCCTTTACTGGGACGATACCTGATTTCTTTCAAACTTTGTATAGCTTGGAAGTTATCAATTTTGAAAAAAATAACCTTACAGGAAGAATACCAGAATCAATTTGGACAGGCCGAGATCTGAATGCGGTCATATTAGAGGGTAATAACTTAATTGGAACGGCTCCAGCCAACTCTTGCTCGGATTTGAACTTTTATAGCTATGATAATTCGCCATGGTTTGTTGATAGACCTAAAGTTGAATGCCTATGTTGCGATACGTCTGATTGCACTCTATGGGATGCGGATCTAACACTTATAGGAGGGACAGTCCGTCCAACATGTCCCCCTGATAACATATTTAGTATCGATTTTTTTGAGCAAAACTGGATTCAAGATAACATCGCAAATTTGACGTTTCGGGAATTGAGCGGTATGAATCTTCATAGTAGTACCTCACTTTGTCTCTCTCGAACAGGGTGTTACTCGATGTATGATGTCTCAATTGATGGTTCAAGGAAACTATTGAAATATAACATGGGATATTCATCTTCGTCGGATTCTTTACGAATACAAAATGAATGCGATGCAGTAGATGTTTGTGGAATTTTTATTGATATGAACCACCCAAAACGCAAGGTATTGAATCATTTGACTCAGTTGATGGGTAGCAGCTCAATCATTAATAAAGCACTGTGTTGGATAATAAATGAGGATAAACTTTTCGAAGAAGGAGAAGAATATTTCGTATGCGATGGAACTTTATTGCAGAGATATATTATTGCACTATTCTTTGTATCGAAAAATATGATGAAGCCCGAATTTTCAACATTATACACGTGTGACTGGCCTGGTATCAAATGCGATCAAAGTGATAGATATATAGAGCATATCAACTTTTCAAAATTCAATATTACTGGATCAATTGTAACAGAAATCGGGCTTCTACCAAGATTGAAAACAATTGACTTGAGCTGGAATGAACTTGATGGAACGATAAGTCCATTTATATTTTTTCATTTGCCCAACTTAGAGCTCTTTCGCATTGACCATAATAAAATGGTAGGGCGTATCCCGAAAGAGCTGTTCGAGCTACCAAAAGCAAAGACTATCAATATTTCATTTAATTCATTTGAAGGTACTTTGCCAACTGATACGAATTATAGCAAGTCACTCGGTAAGTCTTTGAAATTTATTCATTGCGTCACTTCAGATCTTCATATTTCTTTTATGTTTGATCGTAACTTTCAATCTACATTTCTGTAATCATAGAAGGATTTTTTGCGAGTTTTAATTTAATTCAAGGCTCTATCCCATACGAAATAACGTCTTGTCGTGAATTAAGGTATTTGGATATATCGAAGAATAGTCTCAAAGGTAACATAATATCCGACTTCGCAAATTTGCAGAAACTAGAGGTTTTGAGACTTGACCAGAATTCCTTATCTGGAAGCATACCACATCACTTGTTTTCTATTATGAGTTTAAAAGTTCTTGAACTAAAAAGTAATTTGTTAACTGGATCTATTCCAGCAGAGGTGGGTAATGTGAAAAAATTAACTTTGCTCACATTATCTCACAATCAATTGAAAGGAAACGTCCCGACGGAATTTGCAATGCTTTCAAATATTGAACTAATCCATATTCATGACAACAGACTTACCGGTACATTTCCTGAGATGAAAAAGTTGGAAGATTTGGGAGGGGAGAGCTTAATAGGTAAGATTCCGGTATCTCTAAAATTTTCGTATTGTTTGGATCTTAAATTTTTATCCATTGTCATCATGGTAATTTTTCCAACCTATTCCATCCAAAATAAATAAAGGAGATTGCGGGAGGCCAACTTTTTCATTACCCTCGCAATTTATCTGTGATTCATGTACAATATGCTGCAACTCAGAAAAAATGTGTCAAAAAACAAAAAAAACTACTGTGCCAATTGAGATTAAAGCTGCAATGGCAATTGCCATAGTTCCAATCGTGTTCTTATTTATTATTTGGTTGATAAATAAGTATTCTCACAGATTGATGGAAAAGCTGTGGATTAAAAGAAATCCCTTGGATGTTTATAATAGAGATTCCGTGTACAGTTTTATTTTTTCAACCAGCAATTTTGCGAAGTGCCTTTTTGTGTTGATTGCAGCCGTCCAAGTAGCTTTCCTCTCTCTTTTTTTGCATGCCTCAAATATTCGAAACAAATCAACAGATTGGATATTCACAATCCGATGCTCCAAGCATCAACTAACATGCGAGGATGACAAAACTGTCGACTTGAGTGGTTGGTTTCTTTTCTACACAGTAACTTTTCTGCATCTCGGGGTAGATTTTAGTTTCAGCACATTTCAGGCACTACGAGCTGCGCAAAAGCAGGATTTAAAATTGTTTCTAAGCAGCTTTGTGCTCTTTGCTTTAACCGGGCTCGCTCTTTTCACTTCTGAAGCATACAATACAGCCCTAGCAAAGAACAATAGAGAATTGATAGTGAACGCTGTTATATTGCTATTCATTAATGATCTGGACGAAAAATTCTTCTCAATATTAAAGTGTTGGTTGCCCGATTGGACAAAAACCCGCGCTGCAGAAATTGAGGCAAGCATGGTCAGACGATTTGCAAATGAAGATGCGGAAACTGATAATTCAGATTATGGTGAAAAATCTTCGCAAATAATACATGTTTCACTTGACGAACACGTTGTTTGCAGTAAGGAAAAAAAACTTGATGAAACGAACGAGACAACGGTAAAAAGGCCGCATTTGCAACGTTACGAATCCGGGAAGAGAATGTTAGGGCTTTCCGCTGATGAAAACTAACCAACTCGATTTTCTGATCCCAATTTTTTAAATTGAAAGAATATCTTATTGTTCAGTTGAGACGAAGATTATTGCTTTACCATTTACATGACATCAAGCTTACTGCAATCTCTTTGGCAGATTGTTATGGAGCTTGTAATTACTCTTCATGTTGCAATCTTTGTGAAATAGATTTGATGGTGGTTGTTTGTATGGATTATTTGCAGTTCTGTTTGTTAATTAAATTGTTTTACATCGAAGCAATGTTTTCTTCTTGTGCAACCTATCCAAGTCTATATCGGTAGATTACAATAAAAAAGAAAGTAATTTGTGTCAACACGTCCAAATTCAAATGATGTGTTTATTTTTGAACATGCAGCCAAATCAGCATGAACACCTCAAACAAGTTGGGCATCATGTGCTACTAAGGTGTTTTTTTGACGATTTCAAATAAAAAATAGTTTCTCTCTGGAAATTATGGTCTTCTTTACATAGAATAAGTCCAATTTGCTAAAGAAAAAAGTGAGCCTTTTTGGTGTCGAAATAATGTTCTTAACCTAAGTACAAAATCATCTATGCCACGTTGATCCTTGAGCTAAAATTTTCGCTAACCCAAGCCCCCCCACTGGAAAAGAAACTAAAAACCAAATCAAGGTAGTGGGCGGGTGGGAGAAAAAACTTTTATCTTTTTGGTAAACTTAAATCCTACCCTCAAACGGTAGCTATTCGTAAGAGGCCAGCAAAAAAGGTCCAATTAAGAAAATTATGTGCATATTATATCTTTCTTCTTCTTCTGTT
>Ga0209092_10001004_pt1 | contig 28461 bp, 24 predicted proteins | sample FraStrMetagenome_FD_187446 | JGI IMG/M metagenome (GOLD analysis project Ga0209092, IMG submission 187446) | Marine eukaryotic phytoplankton communities from Arctic Ocean - Fram Strait ARC3M Metagenome (SPAdes) (version 2) | ecosystem: Environmental > Aquatic > Marine > Oceanic | place: Fram...
AAAACAGTAATAACAACAGGTAAAACTTTACCTTGTTTGTCTTGCGTTCTTGCATTAAACTGTTTACAGAACTCCATAATGTTAACACCAGCAGCTCCTAAAGCGGGTCCTACCGGCGGCGATGGATTCGCTGCGCCTCCCCTTACTTGTAACTTAACTACTTTACTAACTTCTTTTGCCATTTTAAAAATGTTTAGTGATTTGTTTTATTTGGAAGCTAAAAACAAATCGATCAATATATATTTGTGTAACAATTATATCTTTTCTACTTGCATATAACTTAATTCTAATGGTGTTTTTCTTCCAAAGATTTTTACCATTACTTCAAGTTTACGCTTTTCTTCATTTACTTTTTCTATAGTACCATCAAATCCATTAAATGGGCCATCAACTACTTTAACTGTTTCGCCAATGTTAAAAGGAATTGCAATGTTGTCATCTTGAACAGAAAGTTCATCAACTTTACCTAACATTCTATTTACTTCTGATTTTCTCATAGGAACAGGCTCACCACCTTTTGTTTCTCCTAAAAACCCTATTACTCCAGTTATTGCTTTGATAACGTGAGGAACTTCACCTGAAAGGTTTGCCTCAACCATAATATAGCCAGGAAAGTACACTTTTTCTCTATGTACTTTTTTTCCATCTCTGATTTGAATAACCTTTTCAGTTGGCACAATTACCTGACTAACGTAATCAGACAATCCTACTCTTGAAATCTCACTTTCAATATAAGATTTTACCTTATTTTCTTGTCCACCAATGGCTCTTACAACATACCATTTCATTACTGAATCAGTTGCCATAGTTAGTTAGATTTAAACATTCCAAAAAAGTTATCTAATCCAGTTTGAAAAACATAATCAATACCAGCTACTGCTAATGCGAACAAAATTGTAAAAACAGCTACAGTAACGGTTGTTTTTTGAGCATCTTCTTTAGATATCCACGTCATGTGATTACTTAACTCGTCAAAAGAATCTTTGATATATTGTATAAAGTTCATCTTACTTTTTTGTTTTATTGCACGGGCGGAGAGATTCGAACTCCCGACAGCTGGTTTTGGAGACCAGTGCTCTACCGCTGAACTACGCCCGTTTCTTATTCATTGATAAAGGCATCACGCTTACAGCGTGACACCCTTAGAATTTATTGGTTAATAAACTAAAAAAATTAGTCCATTAATTCAGTTACCTGACCTGCACCAACTGTTCTTCCTCCTTCACGGATTGCAAAACGCAAACCTACATTTAATGCGATTGGTTGAATTAAGTCAACTGTAATTGTCAAGTTATCTCCTGGCATTACCATTTCAACTCCTGAAGGTAAATTAATAGTACCTGTAACGTCTGTTGTTCTTACATAAAACTGAGGACGATAGTTGTTATGAAATGGAGTATGACGTCCACCTTCTTCTTTCTTAAGAACATAAACTTCTGCCTTAAACTTAGCATGAGGAGTTACAGAACCTGGCTTACAGATTACCATACCTCTCTTAATATCTTCTTTTGCAACACCTCTTAATAGAATTCCTGCATTATCTCCAGCCTCACCTCTATCTAAGATTTGACGGAACATTTCAATACCTGTGATAGTAGAAGTCATTTTTTCTGCTCCCATACCAATAATATCTACAACATCTCCAGTATTAGCAATACCTGTCTCAATACGACCGGTAGCAACAGTACCACGACCAGTAATAGAAAACACATCTTCTACTGGCATTAAGAAATCTTTATCAACTTCTCTTAAAGGCTCTTCAATCCAAACATCCACTTGTGCCATTAATTCTAACACAGTATCCACCCATTTTTGCTCACCATTCAAAGCTCCTAAAGCAGAACCTGAAACAACAGGACCATTATCTCCATCATACTCATAGAAAGATAATAATTCTCTAACTTCCATGTCTACTAATTCTAAAAGCTCTTCATCATCAACCATGTCTACTTTGTTCAAGAAAACAACCATACGAGGTATACCTACTTGGCGACCTAATAAGATGTGCTCTCTTGTTTGAGGCATTGGCCCATCAGTTGCAGCAACTACCAAAATAGCACCGTCCATTTGAGCAGCACCCGTAACCATGTTCTTAACATAATCCGCGTGACCTGGACAATCTACGTGTGCATAGTGACGATTTGCTGTTTGATACTCTACATGAGAAGTATTAATTGTAATACCTCTTTCTTTTTCTTCTGGTGCGTTATCAATCTGATCAAAAGATCTAGCTTCAGAAAAACCTGCATCAGCTAATACTTTAGTAATAGCCGCAGTTAAAGTTGTTTTACCGTGATCTACGTGTCCGATAGTACCTATGTTTAGGTGTGGTTTCGAACGGTCAAAAGTTCCTTTTGCCATAATTATTAATTTTAATTCTTAGTTTAAATATATTTAGTGTCTAATAATACATATTAATGAGCCAATGATGGGACTTGAACCCATGACCTCATCCCTACCAAGGATGCGCTCTACCAACTGAGCTACACCGGCTTTATTGGATTTAAATTGAGCGAAAGACCGGGTTCGAACCGGCGACATTCAGCTTGGAAGGCTGACGCTCTACCAACTGAGCTACTTTCGCGTTTTTGTAAATCGTGGGGAGAGCAGGATTCGAACCTGCGAAGACGTAGTCAACGGAGTTACAGTCCGTCCTCGTTGGCCGCTTGAGTATCTCCCCTTAAATTTACTATTTTAATGAACTTGTTGTTTTAGAGCCGATGGAGGGACTCGAACCCACGACCTGCTGATTACAAATCAGCTGCTCTAGCCAGCTGAGCTACATCGGCTTTTGATGCAAAAAAACAACCCGCTATTTCTAACGGATTGCAAATGTATAAAGTTTTTCTTTATTCTAAAACTTTTTGTAATTATTTTTTTTCTTTTTTTTCGCTTTTTATGAAATTACAGAATCCCTTTGTTTTTCTTTAGACCTTTTTAGTTGTCTCTTTAAATTATCGATTGCAGAATTAACTCCTTCTTCAAAGGTCTTTGTCTCTCTTTTTATAATTAATTCGCTTCCTGGAATATTAATTTTAACTTCTGTTATTTTATTTACTTTGTCGCTTGTATTCAAAACTTTTAAAAAAACTTCAGCATCAACAATTTTATCATGAAATTTTGTTAAAGTAAATACTTTTTCTTCTACAAAACTCATCAACTCTTTATCTGCATTAAAATTAACTGATTGGGTAAATACTTTCATACTTCATTATTTTTTTCGCTCCTAGGGTGAGCCTGATTATAAACTTTTTTTATAACATCAAGACTGTTTTGAACATAGACTTGTGTAGAAGCTAAAGAAGAATGCCCTAGCAACTCTTTAACTGAATTTAAATCTGCCCCTTCATTTAAAAGATGTGTTGCAAAAGAGTGTCTTAATATGTGGGGGCTTTTCTTCTCTTTTGAAGATATTTTACCAAAATAAGAATTTATAACCCTGTAAACAAGCGTTTCATATATTTTATTTCCTGTTTTGGTAATAAAAAGTTCTTCTGCACCTATTGTAAATTCTTTTTTTAATTCTAGATATTTTTTTAAAGTCTGAATTACAGAATTCAACAGGGGTACAAACCTCTCTTTATTTCTTTTTCCTAATACTTTAATGGTTTTATCTGAAAAGCTAATATCTTTCTCTTTAATATTTATTAACTCTGCTCTTCTAATTCCTGTTGAATAAAAAAATTCTACAATTAGCTTATTTCTCGTAGATGTGAAATCTGTATCGATCGCTATCTGATTAATTACGGTGTTAATTTCCTTAGATGTAAATGGTACTTGTACTTTTTTTTGTGTTTTTAGAGCTTTGTGCTTTAATAATGGGCTGACGTCTATTTTATTTGTTTTCTGTGAAAATTTATAAAAAGATTTTAAAGAACTTACTTTTCTATTAATGGTTCTATTTGATATATTGCTATCAACCAAACTAACAATCCAGCTTCTAATTTGAGAATAGTGAGCTTCTAACAAACTATCTTGTCTGTATTCTGTGGCTAAAAAATCTCTAAAAGAAAGTAGATCATTTTTATATGCGATACTTGTATGAACTGAATATTTTTTCTCTAATGAGAGATATTCTAAAAATGCATCAATCAAACTTTAACTATTTTACAGGTAAATTTACAAAAAAAAGCACAAAAAAACTCGTAGCGCTAAAAGCGTTACGAGTTTTATATTTTAAAATACATTATTTCTAACCTACTTCTTCTTGTGTTCTTAATTTTTGAACATAAGATGCTTTAATTCTTTGAGCTCTATTCGCTACAGATGGCTTGGTAAAGTTTTTTCTGTTACGAAGGTTCTTCATTGTCTTGGTTCTATCGAATTTTCTTTTGTAACGCTTTAAAGCCCTATCGATATTCTCTCCTTCTTTTATTGGTATAATTAACATAAGTTGGCACCTCCTTTCATAAATTCTTTTATATTTTGATAGTATTTAAACTATTTGTTTATTTTTTGGACTGCAAATGTAATTACAAATTGTGAATTGACAATCAGTAATTACAAAATATTTTAAGCACTAGCATGCATTAACGATTGAAGTGACATCCTTTTTTGTTTTTTTACAAAAAAGATATAACGAAAAGCGTGCCCCAAAGGGAATGCCCTAAAAAAAAGGAACGGAATTATACTACAAAACTTAGGTAACAGGCTTATACTCTTTGTTATCTAGTATAATTTTTGCGATTATCTCTTTTAAAATTTCAGAAGTTCCACCTCCTATTGGCCCTAATCTACTATCACGAAGTAGTCTTGCCATTGGGTATTCTTCCATATAGCCATACCCCCCTAACATCTGTAATGCATCGTAAATCACTTCATCTGCCATTTTTGTGGAAAGCAACTTAGACATACTTGCTTCTTTTACTACATATTGGCCATCATTTAAACGCTTTGCAATAGAGTAATTATACTCTTTACACATGTCTATTTTACTTGCCATTTCTGCAATTTTGTGTCTTAAGGCTTGAAACTTATCTAAAGACTTTCCAAAAGCAACTCTATCTCGCATATATTTTACCGCATAATCTAACGCATATTCTGCTCGCGCATGTGCATTTACCCCCATAATGAGTCTCTCAGAAGCAAAATGCTGCATAATATATGGAAAACCTTTGCCTTCATCTCCTAGTAAGTTTTCTTCTGAAACGACTACATTATCGAAAGCTATTTCTCCAGTATCTGATGCTCGCCATCCTAATTTATCTAATTTTGTTGCAGAAATACCTGGGGTCTCTCTGTCTACCACAAAAAGGCTAATTCCTTTGTATTTATCTGAGGGGTCTGTTTTGGCTGCAACTATTAAATAATCTGAATAGACTCCGTTTGTGATAAAAGTTTTAGAGCCGTTTAAAATATATGTATTTCCATTTTTAATAGCAGTAGATCTCATTCCTGCAACATCAGAACCTCCAAAAGGTTCTGTAACACAAAGACATCCAATCATTTTTCCCTCAACACTAGGAGCTAAATATTTTTGTTTAATAAGTTCAGATGCTTCTTCATTTAGATGTGTCATGGCTAAATATTCATGAGCCCAAATTGCAGCTGCAAATCCTCCTGAATTTATTTTTTGTAATTCTTCTAAAAAAACAACGGTATAAAAAAGATCTAAATCCAAGCCTCCATATTCTTCTGGAGTACTCAAACCGAAATACCCCATTTCACCAAACTTCTCCCAAATAAAACGTTCTATAGTACCTGTCTTTTCCCATTTTTCTATATGTGGAACGACTTCTTTTTGTAAAAAATCTTTGAAACTTGCACGAAAAGCTTCGTGTTCTTCAGTAAAATACATACTGTTCATTTAATCGTTTTTGAGTTCTTTATTCAGCCACCAAATATAAGACTATTCTATCATATGTACCTAAAGGAAAATCCTTGATATTTTTTAATTCTGAAATATTTTGATACGCTGCTATTTCGTCTCTATATTCAAATATTTTTTTACATAGATTATAATCTACATAGGGACTCTTTAATAACTCCTTGAAAGTCACAGTATTTATATTAATTTTTTTTATAATTGGTTTTTCAATTATTTTAAATGTAGAAAGCACTTTTTCTACAGTCTCTTTTTCCAAACCCCAGACTTCAGTAATTTGACTTTCAAATGAAAATCCTTGCAATTTAGAACGATACTTAATAATGCGTTCTGAAAGTTTTTCTCCTATTCCATAGATTGTTTTAAAATCTTCTGCAGAAGCTTTGTTAATATCTATCGAAGAAATCGTTTTCTTTTTACGGGTATTTTCAACTCCATTTGAAGCAGTATTAGGTTTGGTTTTTAGCTTCTTTTTTTTAGCAACCCATTCTGGAAACTTAAAGTAAGGAGCTATTTTAATTAATAAAGAATCTGATACTTTTGTTATTCTCTGAAATTCTTGTTTTGAATTAATGAACTTATTTTTTTTTCTGTAGAGGAGTAATCTATCAATCTCAATTAAAGACATTCCTAATTGCGCTCCTTTATAATCTGATATGTAATTGGGATTGAAAGGAAAAACCTTAGGTCTTCTAACTTCTATCTCGATTTCTTTTAGGCTGTCTATTTGTTTTTGAAAAGCAATAATTTCTGGTTGATTTATATCTTCTAACTGATTCAAAGAAAAAGTACCAAAAAAAATAATTGATTGTAAAATAAGAATAAGGATTGTTAAAAGGAAAATCCCATTTCTTTGGTTTTTATGATACCAGAAATGGGATTTAAAGTATTTCATTTTTTTAATTTATGCTTTTTTCGATTTAATAGCGTTTAAATATCTTGATAATTCTTCTCGAACTTTAGGAAACAAGAAAAACAAACCAACTACATTAGGCACGGCCATCGCAAAAATCATTGCATCTGAAAAATCGGTAACTGCTCCTAAACTAGCAGCAGAACCTATAATAACGAATAAACAGAATAAAATTTTATATGCATAGTCAGATGCTTTTGAACGGCCAAATAAGAACATCCATCCTTGTAACCCGTAATAAGACCAAGACAGCATTGTTGAAAATGCAAACAAAACTACAGCAACCGTTAAAATGTAAGGAAACCATGGAATCACTGAAGCAAATGCTTTAGATGTTGCTAAAACACCATCAGGAGATTTAACTCCGTAGGTCATAATTTCTCCATCTCCATTGGTAATAATAATTACTAATGCTGTCATTGTACAAACAACAACTGTATCAATAAAAGGCTCTAATAAAGCTACTAAACCCTCAGAAGCTGGGTATTTTGTTTTTACTGCTGAATGTGCAATTGCAGCAGAACCAACTCCTGCTTCATTCGAAAATGCTGCTCTTTGAAATCCTATAATTAAGACACCTAGCAAACCTCCTGTAATCCCTTTCGGGTTAAAAGCGCCATCCCAAATTTGACCAAAAGCATTTCCTATTTGAGAAAAATTAGCCACTAAAATAACAATTGCTGCCAAGAAATATATCCCAACCATGAAAGGCACTATTTTCTCAGTAATATTTCCAATTCTTTTTATTCCTCCAATAATTACAATACCAACTAAAACAGCCATTACAACACCAAAAACTAGCGAGGTAGATAAATCATTAGAACCGATCATACTCCCAAATTGCTGTGCTGCTTGATTTGCTTGAAACATATTTCCTCCACCGAAAGAACCTCCAATCACCATCACAGCGAAAAGAACTGCTAAAACTTTACCCAAACCACTCTTACCAACATCAGCTAAACCTTTCTTTAGGTAATACATTGGCCCTCCGTATATAGTTCCATCTTCTCCTACATCTCTATACTTTACACCTAAGGTACATTCTACAAATTTTGAGGACATTCCTAATAAACCAGCAACTATCATCCAAAAAGTAGCCCCCGGACCTCCTAGTGATAAGGCAACTGCGACTCCTGCAATATTACCCAAACCTACCGTTCCTGATAAAGCTGCTGTTAAAGCTTGAAAGTGAGTAACCTCTCCTTCTTCTCCTTCGATTCTTATTGTTTCTATGGCATCGCCACCAGGAGTTGGATCTCCAGCCGCGACATCTGATGTCACATGATCTACTTCATCATATATCCCTCTAACAATATTGATAGAAGTAGGAAACATTCTTATGTTTACAAATTTAAATAGTACGGTAAAAATTAATCCTGCTAAAAGAAGCATAATGATTACCAAAGGCATTTCAACTCCACCACCTAATTTAACAGGGTAAAAAACAAAGCTACCCCATGCATCTGCAACTGGCTTAAACCCTTCATTTATACTTTCTGCTATTCCTTTTTCTTGTTTTTCTTGAGCAAATGTCAAAAATGATGCTGTTAAAAACAACAACGAAAGAAATTTTTTATTCATAATATTTTTTAATTAGTTTATAATAAGCGATTCGCAATATGATAAAAAATTGTGCTTTCAACAAGTTTTGAGCGTTAAAACTACTTTTTAAATTAAGGTTTGCTTAAATCTGTGTAAATCTTCTTTAAAGGATTTTGGATACAATTCTAAAATGTTATTTAATTTTGACAAGTTAAAACCAGTTTTTGAGGGCCTAAAAGCAGTTTGATTTAAAGCTGATGTGGATATTGGTTTTATTAAATTTTTATTTAAATGAAATACTTCAGCAATTTGCTGTGTAATTTCATACACACTCAATAATTCATTAGACGAAACATGATAGATACCCGTCGCATTTTTATCTATAGAAAGCATACAAGCAAGAGCTAAATCTTCTACATATGTTGGTGCTCTGAATTGATCATCAACAATTGAAATTTCCTTTCCTTTAGCCAACATTTCTCTTACCCAAAGAACAATATTAGACCTACTCATATCGAATACCTTACCATAAACCAGAATAGTTCTTAAAATAGTAAAGTCAATTTTTGAATTAAGTAAAACTTCTTCAGATTTTAATTTAGAGACCCCATAATAACTTAGTGGATTTGGTTTATCTGTTTCTTTATAATTACCTTTTTTTCCATCAAAAATAAAATCGGTAGAGAGATGAATTAGATGTGCATTTATTTTTTGGGCAACTTGAGTTAATACTGCAACTACATTAATATTTAATTTATCACATTCACTTTTATGATTCTCACAAGCGTCAACATTTGTCATTGCTGCCGTGTTGACAATAAAATTTGGATTAATTGCTAGTATATTTTCTTTTAATAGTTCTTCATCAGTAATATCTATAGAAATGTATTGAAAGTCATTTCTTCCACTTCTGTTTTTTCCTCTTGAAAAACCAATTACTTCGTATTTGTCTTTTTTAGTCAGTAACAAACTCAGAAGCGACTGCCCTAACAATCCATTACTACCTGTAATTATAACTTTAACTATCATTAAAACAATTCTCTTAATTTAACAATCTGTTCTGGCCTCCCTAAAACGATTAGGCTTGAACCCTTTATTAGTTTTGTTTCTGCTTCTGGATTGATAATATAATCTCTATCAGGATTCCGAATACCAATTACAGTACAACCTGTTTCTCTTCTTAAATCTAAATCTAAAATTGTTTTATTGATGTATTTTTTTGGTAAATCATCTACGGCTATTTCTTCTAAGTTAGCTGTCGCTTCACCTTCAATTGTTAATCGGTCTACAAATTCTATAACATCTGGGGTTACCACTAAGGATGCCATGTGATCTCCTCCTAATTTATCGGGCATAATAACATTGCTTGCCCCAGCAATTTTTAATTTACCATAAGAAGATTCATTAGAAGCTCTACTAATTATTTTACATTTATTATTAAGTTGATTTGCGGTAAGAACAACAAATAAATTATCTGCATCAGAAGGTAATGCTGTGATTAGATTTGCAGCGGTTTTTATACCTGCTCTTAATAAAGTTTCATCTAAAGTAGCATCACCTTGAATATTTAAAACGTCTTCATTGTCTAATTCAGAGATCATCTCTTTGTCTTTTTCTACAACCACCAATTTTTTATTGTAATTATTCAACTTTAAAATTGCCTGTTTACCATTTCTACCAAAACCACAAACAATGGTGTGTCCTTTTAAACTTTTAATTTGTTTTTCCACTTTTCTGTGTTTAAATTGTTCAAATAATCTTCCACTCACTAAATATTCAGAAAAAATAGAAACCGCGTAACCAAAAAAAGTTATACTTGTTAAAATTAAGAATACTGTAAATATTTTTTCTTCAGGAGTGAATGGTTTTACTTCCCCAAAACCAACTGTAGTAATTGTAATTACAGTCATGTATAGGGCATCTACAAAAGTATAATTAGACAAAAACATATACCCTGCAACTCCCAATAATAAAATTATAAAAACAAGGGAAAGTGTTTTATAAATTCTAGATTCTAAAATATTCATAGGCTATAAATCAAAAACTGAGCTTCGTTTTGTATAAATCATATCTTTTAACTTTAACACAAAAGCCATTGTTAAATAAAGCCCAAAAGATAAACCCACAGTAAAAAAAGTAATGTAAATAAAAAACAGTCGAACATTTAAAGCTCTCATCCCTAATCTATCTGCAAGTCTAGAAAAAACTCCAAAGCCATTTCTTTCAAAAAAGTGGCGAATATGATCAATCATTTGGTTGTAAAAATATTTCTTTGCAAGATACTATTTTATCATTTGATAACCATAGACAAGTATATTAAAATTGGATTCTTTAACTTTGCTTTTTTCCAAAAAAAATCCTCATTTGAAAGACCAAGAATATATAGAAGTTTACGGAGCAAGAGCTCATAACTTAAAAAATATTGATGTAAAAATACCTCGTGAAAAACTAGTAGTCATTACTGGTTTAAGCGGGAGTGGAAAATCTTCTTTAGCTTTTGATACTATCTATGCAGAAGGTCAAAGACGTTATATTGAAACATTTTCTGCATATGCTAGACAGTTTTTAGGTGGTTTAGAAAGACCCGATGTTGATAAAATTGATGGTCTTTCACCTGTAATTTCTATTGAACAAAAAACTACAAATAAAAGTCCGCGCTCTACCGTTGGAACAATTACAGAAATTTATGATTTTTTAAGATTATTATTTGCAAGAGCTGCAGACGCCTATTCTTTTAATACAGGAGAAAAAATGGTAAGTTACTCTGATGAACAAATAAAACAACTTATCTTAAAAGATTTTGCCGACAAAAAAATTGCAGTTTTAGCTCCTTTAATTAAATCTAGAAAAGGGCATTATCGTGAGCTTTTCGAACAAATTTCTAAACAAGGTTTTTTACGGGTTCGTGTAAACGGTGAAATAAAAGAGATTGAAAAAGGAATGCGTTTAGATCGTTATAAAACGCATGATATTGAGGTGGTTATTGATAGACTATTAGTTAATGAATCTGCAGAAAAAAGACTTGAAGAAACCATAAAAACTGCGTTATATTCTGGTAATAACATAATGATGGTTATTGATATTGAGGATAATAATCCTCGTTATTTTAGCAGAGAGCTAATGTGCCCGACATCCGGAATTGCATATCCAAATCCAGAACCAAACACATTTTCTTTTAACTCCCCTAAAGGTGCATGTAACAAATGTAATGGCTTAGGAATCACGAATGAAATCAACTTAAAAAAAGTCATTCCAGACGAAAGTATTTCTATTAAAAATGGAGGAATCACACCTTTAGGCGAAGAAAAAAGTAGTTGGATTTTTAAACAACTTCAAAACATTGCTGAGCGTTATAAATTTAAACTTACAGACGCATTAAGAGACATCCCAAAAGAAGCTTTAGATATTATTTTAAATGGTGGAAATGAATCTTTCGATATCGAATCTAAAACAGTAGGTATTACTAGAAATTATAAAATTGAATTCGAAGGAATTGTAGCTTTTATATCAAATCAATACACAAACGCAGAAAGTTCCTCCATAAAAAGATGGGCAAAGGGCTTTATGGATGAAGTCAGCTGCACCACTTGTAATGGAAAAAGATTAAAAAAAGAAGCACTTCATTTTAAAATCACTACTAAAAACATTAGTGATTTAGCACAAATGGATATTACTGAATTAGCTAATTGGTTTCAAAATATTGAAAAGAACTTATCAGAAAAACAACTCATAATTGCATCAGAAATATTAAAAGAAATTAACTAGAATTCAATTTTTGGTGTTGATGTTGGCTTAGATTATTTAACGCTTGATAGAACATCAAAATCCCTTTCTGGTGGAGAAGCTCAAAGAATCCGTTTAGCTACTCAAATTGGTTCTCAATTAGTTGGGGTTCTTTACATCTTAGACGAACCAAGTATTGGATTACACCAACGTGACAATAAAAAACTGATAGATTCTTTAGTGAAATTAAGAGATATTGGAAACTCTGTTTTAGTAGTTGAACATGATAAAGATATGATTGAACATGCAGATTTTGTGTTTGATATTGGCCCAGGGGCAGGAAGACACGGAGGTGAAATTGTGAGTGCAGGAACTTTTGAAGATTTAAAAAAACAACATACTTTAACAGCGGATTATTTAATAGGTAGAAAAGAAATTAAAGTTCCTGAAAAACGGCGCGAAGGAAATGGGAAATTCATCAAACTTAAAGGAGCAACTGGTAATAATTTAAAAAATGTTTCTGTAGAGTTTCCTCTGGGTAAAATGATTTGTGTTACAGGTGTTTCTGGAAGCGGTAAATCAACATTAATAAACGAAACTTTATACCCTATTTTAAATGCTCATATATATAGAGGTGTAAAGAAACCAATGCCCTACAAAAAAATTGAAGGCTTAGAACATATAGATAAAGTAATTGATATTGACCAATCTCCAATTGGCAGAACACCACGTTCAAATCCGGCAACATATACAGGAACTTTTAGTGAAATTCGAAGTTTATTTGCAAAAACACCTGAAGCCTCAATTCGGGGCTATAAACCAGGTAGATTCTCTTTCAATGTAAAAGGTGGACGTTGTGAAACTTGCCAAGGTGGCGGAGTTAGAGTCATAGAAATGAATTTTTTACCTGATGTATATGTAGAATGCGAAACGTGCCAAGGAAAACGTTTTAATAGAGAAACGCTAGAAATACGTTACAAAGGAAAATCGATTTCTGATATTTTAAATATGACAATTGAAGATGCATCAGAATTCTTTAAAAATATACCAAAAATATATAGAAAGCTAAAAACGATTAAAGATGTTGGTTTAGGATATATTACTTTGGGACAAAGATCTACAACACTATCCGGGGGTGAAGCTCAAAGAATAAAATTAGCTACAGAACTCTCTAAAAGAGATACTGGCAACACATTTTACATATTAGATGAACCTACAACGGGACTTCACTTTGAAGATATTAGAGTTTTAATGGAGGTTCTAAACAAACTCGCCAATAAAGGAAATACCGTATTAATTATAGAACATAATTTAGATGTTGTAAAATTAGCAGATTTCATTATTGATGTAGGCATGGAAGGTGGGAAAAAAGGTGGGAAAATTCTGTGTAAAGGTACTCCAGAAGAAGTTGCAAGACATAAAACTAGTTATACAGCAAAGTTTTTGAAAAAAGAATTACTTTAGTAAACTAATTTTTTAGGAATTTAACACATAAATGATAAAGAAATATGATGAATGACGACAGAAAAATAAAAGAAAAATTTCAGCCAAAAACTTGGAATGAAATTAAAACAAACGACTCTTGGGCCATATTTAAGATTATGGCAGAATTTGTTGAAGGATACGAAAAACTAAGTAAAATTGGACCTTCTGTATCAATATTTGGTTCCGCAAGAACGAAACCAGAAGACCCTTATTATAAATTAGCAGAAGAAGTTGCTTATAAATTAACTCAAAATGGTTATGGTGTTATTACTGGTGGTGGTCCCGGAATTATGGAGGCCGGTAACAAAGGTGCTCGCAGAGGAAAAGGAACCTCTGTTGGTTTAAATATAGAATTACCTTTTGAACAACACGACAATCCTTGGATCGATAATGATAAAAACTTGGAGTTTGATTATTTTTTCGTTAGAAAAGTAATGTTTGTAAAATATTCACAAGGTTTTATTGTTATGCCTGGAGGATTTGGTACCCTTGATGAACTTTTTGAAGCAATAACTCTAATTCAAACAAATAAAATAGGACGTTTTCCAATTGTATTAGTGGGTAGTAAATTTTGGGGAGGTCTTATGGATTGGATAAAAAACACTCTTTTAGAAGAGGGAAATATTTCAGAAAAAGATTTAAAATTATTTAGAGTTGTTGACACTGCAGATGAAGCCATAGAACATTTGAATAAATTTTATTCTAAATATCAATTAAAACCAAATTTCTAAAACTTAAAAGAATTGAATTTATCTTTCCTTAATCTATTAATATGACAATCATATTCATACAGATTCTCAAAAGGTAAAAATTTACTAGAAAAATCATAATTGAGAAAATATAATTACATAGTATTACTCTGCTTTTTAGCATGTCCTTTTTTGTTTTCTCAACAGAATTCTATCAATATAAAGTCTACCTTAGATTCCGAAAAAGATGTTTTAAAAATTCAGCAAGAAATAATCTTTCATAACACTTCAGATTCTATTTTAACAAGCATCTTTCTTCATAATTGGGCAAATAGTTATAGAGACAGAAAAACACCTTTATTTAAGAGATTTATTCAAGACTTTAAAAAAGATTTATACTTTGCTAAAGAGAAAGAATTGGGGTCTTCAAGAATAAAAAGCGTAACTGTTGATTTTGAAAGTTCAAATTTTAAAGAACTAAAAAGCAGGGCAGATATTTTAGAAATTATTCTCAAGAAACCTTTATCACCTCATTCAAAAAGTAAAATTGTAGTTTCATATATCGTAAAAATACCAAGTGCACGTTTTACAAATTATGGTAAAAACAAAACTGGATATCATCTAAGAAATTGGTATTTAACACCAGCAATTTATCAGAATGGATGGCAACTAATGAGTAACTTAAATTTAGATGATTTATACGAGAACAAAACCGACTTTAAGATTGAAATTGAGATTCCTAAAGACTATGTTATTGAATCTAATTTACATCAATATGAGACTAAGAAACAATACAATAATAATAATAATAATAATAATAGTTACTACTTCGTTGGAAAAAATAAAACAGATGTTATTTTAGGAATTAAAAAAAAGTCACAATTAAGAACATTTAAAACAAAAACAGTTTCCATACGAACTGATGTTTTTTCAAAGGAGTTAGACTTTAACTTAACAACAGACATCTTAAATAGAGAGCTGCTTTTTTTACAAAAACACTTAGGTAAATATCCACATTTTGAAATTTTCATAGACAAAGCTACACAAAATAAAAACCCAATCTTTGGTTTAAATCAGCTCCCTAAATTTTTGCGTCCTTTTTCTGATACTTTTAAATGGGATATTACTATGTTCAAAGCATTGACAAAAAGATACATTGAAAACACAATACTATTAAACAAGAGAAAAGACTATTGGTTATTAGACGGAATTCAGAATTATTTGATGATCGAATATATAGAAGAATTTTACCCAGAAATTAAGCTTTTAGGAAACGCTTCAGATTCTTGGTTATTAAAAAAATTCAATTTCTCTAAGTTAAAATTTAATGATAAATACCCTCTTGTTTATGAATTTACAGCTCGTGAATTTTTAGATCAAGCACTTACTACATCAGCAGACTCTTTATCAAATTTCAATAGAAAAATAGTTAACAAATACAAAGCAGGATTAGGGTTTCGATTCCTAAAAGGTTATTTAGGAGACACAATTGTAAATAAAACAATTAAAGAGTTCTATCAGAATAATCAATTAACAATTATTTCTAGTGCTAAATTTGAACAATTACTTTCTTCAAAAACTACTAAAAATTTAGATTGGTTTTTTAATGATTTTTTAAAAACCACTAAAAAAATAGATCATACAATTGAAGAAATAAAAAAAGAAAAAGACAGTATATCTGTAACCATAAAAAACAAAAGAAATATAACAACACCTTGTGCTATTTATGCACTTAAAGACGGAGATATTAAATTTCAAAAGTGGGTTTCTGACGTGGATAGTTCTAAAACCATTAAATTTAAAAGAGGTAACTACGACTCGTTTGCATTAAACTATGAAAATTTATATCCAGAACTTAACACCCTTGATAATTGGAAAAAAATTGATAAAAAATTATTAAATAAACCAGTAAAACTCTCTTTTTTTAAAGACATCAATGATCCCAATTTTAATCAACTATTTTATCAACCAGGTGTCAATTATAATTTTTATAACGGATTAATTCTTGGAGTAAATTTACATAATAAACCCCTTATAAGAAGAAACTTTGAATTTGAAGTATCTCCAAATCTTGCAACAAAAAGCAAAACAGTTGTGGGGAAATTTTCTTTACTATATAATCAGTTTTTTGAAAAGACAAAAATTTATAAAATTGCATACGGACTTTCAGGAAGCACCTCAGATTATGCTCCTAACTTATCCTATAAATCACTCATACCTTATGTAAATATTTTTTTTAAAAGAAAAACTTTAAGAGATGCAACTTCAGAGTCTTTTAGAGCAAAATTAATTCATATTAACAAAGAGGTAGCTGCCAATACAATTCAAACAGCTCAAGACAACTATAGTGTTGTAAGCTTGAGTTACAATTATACAAATCCAGATATAATTAAAGAATTCAGATATCGTTTTAGTGCAGAATTTGGAGAAAAATTCTCCAAAGCAAAAGTAGACCTTCGATTTAGAAAACTAACTTCATCTAATACACAATTAGATTTTAGACTTTTTGCAGGTACCTTTCTAAACAATAAGACATCAGGAGACTATTTTAGTTTTGGGCTTGACAGAAGTAATGATTATTTATTTGAATTAAATTACTTAGGAAGATCTGAAAGTACAGGTTTTTTTAGTCAACAATATATCATAACTGAAGGTGGTTTTAAATCTGTACTTCCAACAAGGTTTGCAAATCAGTTTATGATTTCAACTAATTCGAGTATTGGGTTATGGAGATGGGTTGAACTTTACAAGGATGTTGCTATTTTAAAAAACAGAAGTAAACCAGTTTATTTTGCTTATGAAAATGGGATTCGTTTTAATTTTGTGCATCAAATTTTTGAAATTTATTTTCCTATTTACTCAAATAATGGTTGGGAATTATCTCAAACTGCATATCCACAGAAAATAAGATTTTCGTTATCTGCAGATGTGAAATCTATCTATAACTTTTTCAGACGCGGTTTTTTTTAATAAATTGACTAAAAATATAATAGTTTCAATTATTATTAAATAATTAATAATAAAAAAGCCTTAATGATTAAAAAAATTACGATATTCTTAATAAATATTTAAATTTTTAAATATCAACTAAAAAAACTACCTTTGCCCCTCTCTAAAATCGAATAAAGATGCTGCAGGAAAAACAAACAGTTAATAAACAAAAACTTTCTTTTGAGGATTTTAAGGCAGAAGTTTTAAACGACTACAAAATTGCTAAAATCAGTAGAGAGTGTAGTTTATTAGGGCGTAGAGAGGTGCTTACGGGCAAAGCTAAGTTTGGAATTTTTGGTGACGGAAAAGAAATCCCGCAACTAGCAATGGCAAAAGCATTCAAAATTGGGGATTTTAGATCTGGCTATTATAGAGATCAAACATTCATGATGGCTATTGGCGAATTAACTGCACAACAATTCTTTGCAGCATTATATGCCCACACAGACATAAAAGCAGATCCGATGTCTGCTGGAAGACAGATGGGTGGCCATTTTGCAACACATAGCTTGAATGAAGATGGCACCTGGAAAGACTTAACAAAACAATATAACTCAAGCTCCGATATTTCACCAACTGCTGCTCAAATGCCTCGATTACTTGGACTAGCTCAAGCTTCAAAAATTTACAGAACAGAAAAAAGCGTTCATCATAAATCTACATTTTCCAATAATGGAAATGAAGTTGCCTGGGGCACTATCGGTAATGCAAGCACAAGCGAAGGTTTATTTTTTGAAACCATAAACGCTGCAGGTGTTTTACAAGTTCCAATCTTAATGAGTGTTTGGGACGATGAATACGGAATTTCAGTTCATGCAAAGCACCAAACAACAAAAGAAAGTATTTCAGAAATTTTAAAAGGTTTCCAAAGAGAAAAAGATAAAGAAGGGTATGAAATTTTTGTTGTCAATGGTTGGGATTATGTTCAACTGATAGACATCTACAGCAAAGCTGCAAAAATTGCAAGAGAAGAACATGTACCAGTTCTTATTCATGTTAAAGAACTAACTCAGCCTCAAGGGCATTCTACCTCTGGATCTCATGAACGATACAAGGGAAAAAAAAGATTAAATTGGGAAAAAGAACACGATTGTATAACTAAAATGCGAAACTGGATTTTAGACTTTGAATTAGAAACTGAAACGGGTGAAGTTTTACGCTTTGTTAATTCGGAAGAAGAAATTATTATACTGGAAAAAGAAGTAAAAAAAGAAGTTGTAATTGCAAAAAGAAATGCTTGGAATGCATTTATAAATGAAATTAAAGCCGAAGTTTCAACCGCTTGTCAAATACTAGATAAAGTTGCCGTTAAAAGTAAAAATAGGGCTTTCATTATCAAGTATAAAAAAGAATTAACATCTATCATTGAACCTAGTCGAAAAGACGTTTTATCAATGACCAGAAAATCTCTACGTTTCCTTAAAGACGAAGACTTTGCAGAAAAGATATTACTTCAAAATTTCATTAAAGAATCTCTAAAAGATGCTTCAGTAAAATTCTCATCTCACTTAAATAGTGAATCAGAGTTTAAAGCGATAAATGTTTCAGAAAAAAAACCGCTTTATACTAAAAAGAAAGCTTTAGTAGATGCAAGGATTATCATGAGAGATAATTTTGACGCCCTACTTAAAAAATACCCCGAAGTAGTCATTTTCGGTGAAGATGCAGGTCTAATCGGTGATGTAAATCAAGGACTTGAAGGGCTTCAAGAAAAATATGGAGAAATAAGAGTCTCTGATACAGGTATTAGAGAAGCAACAATAATTGGACAGGGTATCGGTTTAGCAATGCGGGGCTTAAGACCTATTGCAGAAATACAATACTTAGATTACTTATTATATGCATTGCAAATTATGAGTGATGATTTAGCCACACTTCAATACAGAACTTTTGGTAAACAAAAAGCACCATTAATCATTAGAACACGAGGTCACAGATTAGAAGGAATCTGGCATGCAGGATCACCAATGGGAGGAATCATAAATAACGTTAGGGGTATTCATGTTTTAGTTCCAAGAAATATGACAAAAGCTGCAGGATTTTATAATACTTTACTAGAAGGTGATGAACCTGCATTGGTTATTGAATGCTTAAATGGATACAGATTAAAAGAAGAATTACCAATAAATCTAGGAGAATTTAAAATACCTATTGGACAAGTTGAAACAGTTAAAAAAGGTACAGATTTAACAGTTGTCTCTTATGGTTCTACATTGAGGATTGTTGAAAAGGTTGCTTTAGAATTAGAACAAGTAGCTATAAACATCGAAATTATAGACGTACAAAGCTTACTTCCTTTTGATTTAAATCATGACTGTGTAAAAAGTTTAGCAAAGACAAATAAATTGCTGATCATTGATGAAGATGTTCCTGGTGGAGCTTCGGCATATCTTCTTCAAGAAATTATAGAAAAACAGAATGGTTATAAATATTTAGATAGCAAACCTGCTACGTTAACTGCTAAAGCTCATAGAACTGCCTATGGAACAGATGGAGATTACTTCTCAAAACCTTCGGCAGAAGATATTTTTGAAAAAATACATGAAATAATGCATGAAGCTAACCCAACTAAATATAAAAGTTTGTATTAAATTTAGGTGCAAATAACAGAATTATAATGCTCAAAATTGATGAATTCTAAGCATTGATTTTTAACTCAAAATTTCGTTGATTCACAAGTAACTCTTAAAAAAAAATACACTCTATTTTTCTCGAAGTAAAAATTTACTTAAAAAATTAGACACAATAAAATGGACCAAAAAAAATGAGTAAAATAAAAAACCTACTATTTAAGTTGAAATATGAAATTTATTTTAAGATTCAGAAATCCATTAAAAATTAAATTATTTTACTTTTGCAATAAGTGATTTCCTATTGCACATTGTAAGCATAATTTCTTTGCACAATAATTATTTTTAAGCTCTAACAAAGCTTGCGTATCAAGTACAGAACTAGAATTAATTTTCAAATCATTAAACTTAGAAATAATACTGTTTTTTTCTGGCTTAATTTTTTGAAAAAAAGCTAAAAAATCCTGTTCATTAACTTCTCCTCTTCCCTTTCGATACAAAAATTTTAAAGGAATTATAGTGTTTATCAATACTAAATTGATAAACTGTTTTGTTAATTTTTTGGATGAAAAACTTGATGTTTTATGAAATGTATAATGTGTATTCCAAAATAAATTTACATTCACATTAAATAAATTATAAAAGCCTTTTAGTGTCTGTATTTTTATTAATTTAGAAAATAAACTTTGATGAAGATGATAAAGAGAAATTAATTGTGCAATTCGTATCGTTGGAAAATTTGGAGGCCTCATCCTAAAAAAAGAAAACTGGTTATTTGATATTGAATTCAACTTGTATTTATGCTTTAAGTAGTGGAATTCTTTTTTTAATTGTTGATGATATACATCTTCAATTGTTTCTTCCAGAAACCCAGATTGTCCAAAAAGTAAAGCTGTTAATTTATTTTCATCAGATCGAACTCTTCTTAATATTGAAAAATCAAAGGAATTTGCCAAACTCAAAAAAACTTCACCATTCACTTTTAACCCAAAATTCTTAGCCAATAATTTAAACAATACAGCTTCAAAATCATTTTTATTAGCAACCAAAATATCTTTCATTTCATTAGACTTTCTCTCTAATCTTTCAAAAAACAAACGTTCTTTCCAATTTTCAAAAATAAAACTATCGATAGAATGAATTTCGTTTTCACAAGAAATCCAGCGTTGCTTTGCAGAAAATAAATTACGGTAATTATTTAAAGCAGAATTGAAAACAAAATCCTTTAAAATTAAAACAGGTAAAGGCATATTATTCCTCATAAAGACAGTTGAATCATCTTCCCAAACAACATGTAAAATAACAGCATCATAATTGGGGTCAAGTTCATGATTATGAACATACCAATCTGATGATTTTAAATGAATTTCAACATTACCAACCCAAAGCTGATTTTCAATTTTCACTTGAGCATTTAGGAAATCAGGACCAGAATTATGATTATGAATACCTGTTTTTAAAATCAATAAACTTTCTTTAGTGGTTGTTTTTAAATCATGAATTGAAAGTAACTGAAACTTCCAAACATAATGAAGAAAATCCTCATTCATAGTTTTTTTCATCAAGGTACAAAAAATTGCATATACCTTTATAAATATTTATAATAGTCTTAACAGTACTCATCAATAAGAATGCCTTATTTTTGCAGCTCAATAAATAATAATGAATATTATAGACGACCTAAAATGGCGGTATGCCGTTAAAAAATTTGATTCAGAAAAACAACTTTCATCAATTCAAATAAATACATTAAAAGAAGCTTTTAATTTAACAGCAACTTCATATGGCTTACAGCCTTTAAAACTTATAGTAGTTAAAAACAAAGAAATTCAAAAGGAGTTAGTAACACATTCTTGGAATCAATCTCAAATACAAGAGGCCTCTCATGTTTTAGTTATTTGTATTCCCGAAAAATATACTACTGAAGAAGTAAAAAGCTACTTTGAATTGGCCAAAAAAATTAGAAAAACACCAGATTCGGTACTGAATCCTTTTATAAAAATTTTAACTACTGAAATTCAAAATAAAACACAAGAAGAATTATCTCTTTGGAATCGAAATCAAGCTTATATTGCATTGGGAAATTTAATGACAGTTTGCGCTGTCGAAAAAATAGATGCCTGCCCAATGGAAGGTTTTATTCCAGAAAAATATGACGAAATACTAGGTCTAAAAAAACAAAATTTAAAATCAGTATTAGTTTTACCAGTTGGCTTTAGATCAAACGATTGCTATATGAAAGATTTAGCTAAAGTTCGAAAACAGACACAGGAAACCGTAATAAATATAAACTAATTTTTTAGCCTAAAATTTAAGATTATGAGCGAAGCAGTAAGAAAATTAGAACCAAAAATTGTTTGGAATCACTTTGCTGATTTAAATGCAATTCCACGTCCTTCAAAAAAAGAAGAGCGTATTATTCAGTTTATGGTAGATTTTGGTGAAAATTTAAACCTTGATACCGTCATCGATAATGTTGGTAATGTGATTATAAAAAAACCGGCTACAAAAACTTTTGAAGATCGAAAAACAGTAGTCTTACAGAGTCATTTAGACATGGTTCATCAAAAAAATTCTGATACTATTTTCGACTTTGACAAAGAAGGAATTAAGATGTTGGTTGACGGAGACTGGGTTACTGCAGACGGTACAACTTTAGGTGCTGACAATGGCATGGGTGTTGCAGCAATAATGGCAGTTTTATCTTCCAACGATCTTCAACACCCTGCAATTGAAGCACTTTTTACAATTGACGAAGAAACAGGTATGACTGGTGCAATGGGTTTAGAAGCAGGTCTTTTAAAAGGTGAAATACTCTTAAATCTAGACACAGAAGAAGATGATGAAATTGGAATGGGCTGTGCTGGAGGCATCGATGTTACTGCTACTAGAAATTACTCTGAAGAAAAAATACCTGATAATTCTTCAGCTTTTTTGATGACCGTTAAAGGATTAAATGGAGGACATTCTGGAATGGATATCAGTAAAGGGCTAGGAAATGCGAACAAAATTATGAATCGACTGTTATTTGATAGTTTTACAAATTTTGGTTTGCGTATTTCAGAAATAAATGGCGGTAGTTTGCGCAATGCAATTCCTCGTGAAAGTAAATCAATTTTTACTGTAGACATAATTTCTAGTGAAGCGTTTCTGTTTGAAATTAACCTACTTATAAATAGCATAAAAGAAGAATTTGCTTCATTAGAACCCAACTTAACTATAGACATAGAAACAACTTCAACTCCAAAAAGTGTAATGGAATTAGGCGTTCAAGAAGGACTTATAAAATCTATTTACACAGCTTTAAATGGAGTGTATAGAATGAGTCCTGATATTATAAATTTGGTAGAAACTTCTAATAATATTGCAAGAGTAATTGTTAAAGAAGGTAAAATTAAAATCGCATGCCTGACACGGTCTTCTTCAGAAAGTAATAAATTAGATTTGGCAAATTCTTTAAAATCTGCTTTTGAATTATCTGGATTTAATATTGCTCTTTCTGGAGAATATCCAGGGTGGCAACCAAATGTAAATTCAGAAGTTTTAGAAATAGTTAGAAATCTTTATGAAAAATTACACGGAGAAAAAGCACATGTTGCTGCATGTCATGCAGGATTAGAATGTGGGATTTTGGGTCAAAATTACCCAGAAATGGATATGGTTTCTTTTGGACCAACCATTAAAGGAGCCCACTCACCAGATGAAAAAGCAAGCATCTCATCAGTTGATAAATTTTGGAATTTTTTAGTTGAAATTTTAAAAAATATCACTTAAAGATAAGCCTCTACCATATGCAAAAACTGAAGTAAATACATTGGTTTTATTTAGTCAAACTTGTTCAAAAATATCAAATGAAATTATTCAAATTACTCATAAACAACCACTTATAATATTAGTTTTTTTGTTAATATCTTTAACTTTATAAAAACAGAAAAAAATGTAAATTTACGTTTGATACAGAAAAATAATACAATGGGTAAAATAATTGCTATTGCAAATCAAAAAGGGGGTGTTGGTAAAACAACAACTAGTATTAATTTAGCAGCTTCTCTAGGGGTCCTAGAAAAAAAAGTTTTATTAATTGATGCTGATCCTCAAGCAAATGCTACTTCTGGCCTAGGTCTTGATGTTGATTCAGTAACATTCGGCACCTATCAAGTTTTAGAGCATACAATCTCAGCAAAAGAAGCAATTATCAAGACCGATTCGCCTAATTTAGATATCATTCCTGCACACATAGATTTGGTTGCTATAGAAATTGAATTGGTAGACAAAGAAGAAAGAGAACACATGTTAAAGAAATCATTGGTTGAAATTAAAAATGACTACGATTATATTTTAATAGATTGTGCACCATCTTTAGGTTTAATAACATTAAACTCCCTAGTCGCAGCAGACTCTGTAATTGTTCCTATTCAATGCGAATATTTTGCTCTCGAAGGTTTAGGGAAATTACTAAACACGATTAAAAGTGTTCAAAATATTCATAACTTAGAATTAGACATAGAGGGGTTGCTACTTACCATGTTCGATTCTCGTCTACGTCTTTCTAATCAGGTTGTAGATGAAGTTAGAAAACATTTTTCTAGCATGGTTTTTGAAACTATTATTAGAAGGAATACACGCTTAGGTGAAGCTCCAAGTTATGGAGAAAGTATTATTGCATACGACGCCACCAGTAAAGGAGCTATAAATTACCTAAATTTAGCACAGGAATTAATAAAAAAGAATTCGTAGATGGCAAAAGCAACTAAAAAACAAGCTTTAGGAAGAGGATTATCTGCCTTATTACAAGAAACACCAAAGAACAACTCTTCATCAGATAAAAATGCTGATAAAGTTGTTGGCAGTATTATAGAAATTGAACTTGATTTCATTGATGTAAACCCTTTTCAACCAAGAACTTATTTTAATGAAGAATCCCTCCAAGAACTAGCAAACTCCATTCAAGAATTAGGAGTAATTCAGCCAATTACAGTAAGAAAGTTAAAAGGAAATAAATTTCAATTAGTTTCTGGAGAACGAAGATATAGAGCATCCAAATTAATCGGTAGCGAAACAATTCCGGCATACATTAGGCTTGCCAACGACCAAGAAATGTTAGAAATGGCTTTGGTTGAAAATATTCAACGTAAAAATTTAGATCCAATTGAAGTAGCGCTTTCTTATCAGCGTTTAATTGATGAAATTCAACTAACCCAAGAAGAGTTAAGTACAAGAGTAGGTAAAAAACGCTCTACCATTACCAATTATTTACGTTTGTTAAAATTAGATCCTATATTACAAACAGGAATGAGAGATGGTTTTATTTCTATGGGTCACGGAAGAGCTATGATTAATGTTGAAAACACAGAAGATCAATTAGGCATTTACGAGAAAATTTTAAAAGAAAAGTTATCTGTCAGACAAACAGAAGATTTAGTCAAAAAATTAAAATCTGGAACAACTACAAAACCGAATAAAAAACCAATTCCTAGTTATGTAAAAAGGAGTATTACAGGAATTAGCGAATACTTTGGACGTAAAATAGATGTTAAAATTAGTACCAATGGAAAAGGTAAAATTCTAATTCCTTTTCATTCTGAAGAAGATTTAAACCGAATAAAAAACTTATTAAAATAAGTGCTTTTTAAAAGAATCATATTTGTTTTATTTTTTGGATTTTTTTCTGCGTATATTTTTGGGCAGAAAGATACTGTAAATGTAAAAAAAGTTAAATACAAAAGACAGGTTAAATTTGATAAAAAAGGTATTTACAATCCTTTAGCTCCGGCAAAAGCTGCATTTTATTCAGCTATTTTTCCAGGAATGGGCCAAATTTATAATGAAAAATATTGGAAAACTCCTATTGTTTGGGGAGCATTAGGAACAAGTATTTATTATTATTTAAACAATAAAAAAGAATATAAAAGATACCGGACAGCCTATAAATTAAGAAGAAATAATTTAGTTGATGAATTTACTGTTAATGGAATTGAAATTATTTCTATAGAAACTTTAGAAAGAGCACAAGATCAATTGAGGGGAAATAGAGATTTATCACTTTTAACAACGGTAATTCTTTATGTTTTACAAATTGTAGAGGCTAGTGTAAATGCGCATTTAATCCAATTTAACACTGATGATAATTTATCATTTAAACCTACTTTTATAAATGATCCTATTAAAATTGACGCTCCAAAAGTAGGTCTAACAATTAAATATAATTTTTAAGATGAAAATTGCACTATTAGGTTATGGAAGAATGGGTAAAGAAATTGAAAAAATTGCTTTATCTCGTGGACATGAAATAGTAATCAGAAAAGATGTAGATGATATAATTGATATTACATTAGCAGACGTGGCTATTGATTTTAGTGTTCCCACTTCAGCTTTTAATAATATTTCAAATTGTTTAAATAACAATGTACCCGTTATATCTGGCACTACTGGATGGTTAGATAAATATGATGATACAATTGCCTTGTGTAAAGAAAAAAAAGGGGCATTTATTTATGCTTCAAATTATAGTTTAGGTGTCAACATATTTTTTGAACTAAACACACAATTGGCAAAAATGATGAAAACTATAGAGGGGTATACTATTTCTATGGAAGAAATTCATCATACTAAAAAATTAGACGCACCTAGCGGAACGGCAATTACATTAGCCGAGGGGATTATAGAAAACACTTCTAAAAATAACTGGGAGTTAGGGGAAGTAACGTCGGAAGAAAATATAGCAATTATTGCCAAAAGAATCTCTAAAGTTCCAGGAACACATACTGTTTGGTATAATTCTGAAGTAGATTCTTTAGAAATTAAACATACAGCTCATAGCAGAAAAGGTTTTGCTTTAGGCGCTGTAATTGCTGCAGAATGGATTTCTGACAAAACGGGAGTGTTTTCTATGAAAGACGTGTTAAATATTGGTTAAAAACTGTAACATTTTTGCTATTTTGCGCCTTATAAAAAATTAAAAATTCATCCTTTAAAAAGGAATTTAAAAATATTAATATGACTTTTTTACAATGGTTTATCATTTTTTTAATTATTCAAGTAATTCATTTTTTTGGAACTTGGAAGTTATATGTAAAAGCAGGGAGAAAATCGTGGGAGGCTGCGATTCCTATTTATAATGGAATTATTTTAATGAGAATTATTAATCGACCAAAATGGTGGATTCTCTTATTATTTATTCCTGTGGTGAATTTATTAATGTTTCCAGTTATATGGATTGAAACTATAAGAACTTTTGGTTTTTATAAAAAATCAGACTCCTTTTTAGTAATTGTAACTTTTGGTTTATATATTCTGTACATCAATTATCTAACAGATACAAAATACAATGCTAATAGAAGCTTAAAACCCAGGTCAGAAGTAGGCGAATGGATTAGTTCAATTACATTTGCAATTATTGCTGCTACTTTGGTTCACACCTACTTTATGCAACCGTTTACAATACCCACTTCATCTTTAGAAAAATCTTTACTTGTTGGTGATTATCTTTTTGTAAGTAAATTTCACTATGGTGCAAGGGTTCCTTCAACAGTAATCGCAGCTCCAATGGTTCATGATTCACTTCCTTTTACTGGAACAGCATCTTATTTAAAAAAACCTCAACTGCCATATACACGTTTACCGGGCTTGCAAAAAATTAAAAATAATGATATTGTATGTTTCAATTGGCCTGCAGACACTTTAGCTACAATGTGGGGAGACACATCTGGTAAATTCACTTACAAACCTGTTGATAAAAAAACAAACTATGTAAAACGTTCTGTTGGTATTGCTGGTGATTCTTTAGAGATGATAAATGGTTATTTCTACATCAATGGTAAAAAGAATGAATTACCAGATAGAGCTAAATTACAGTTTTATTATACCTATGAATCAAAAAAACCAATCAGTCAGAGTACTTATCCTAAATTTTTAATCGATAAGGAAAGAACGGGAGTTTATAAAATTTTGTCTGAATATTGGAATAATTCTAAGGTACAAGATGCAATAAAAAAGAATGGAAATTTATCTAAAATTGATTCAGATTCTCTTTATACAGAAGTTGTTGGAGGTATAAATGCTGACTTAGCAAGAAAATTAAAAATGTTATCTGTTGAGAATAAAATCAACATCAATTTAACTCAAGAGGAAGTTGATCGCTTAAAGAAATACCCACTTACTGTGTCTATAAAAAAGGTAAATCATGGAGCTGATAATGCCATTTTTCCTCACATAGAAAAATTAGGTTGGAGTCAAGATAATTTTGGTCCAATTTATATTCCAAAAGCAGGAACCTCAATAAAATTAACTTCAGAATCTTTACCGTTTTATGAACAAATTATCAAAAATTATGAAAACAATGACCTACAAGTTGTTGGAGAAAATATTTTTATCAATGGAAAAAAAGTAGATTCTTATACATTTAAACAAGATTATTTTTATTTAATTGGAGATAATAGACATAACTCTTTAGATGCTCGTTATTGGGGATATGTTCCTTTTGATCATGTTTTAGGAAAACCCGTAATGGTTTGGTTTAGTTGGGATGCAAATGCAGCTTCTTTTGGAGCTAAATTAAAATCCATTCGTTGGAATAGAATGTTTACCACAGTTCATGGTGATGGCAAACCTGTTTCTTACAGATATTTAGTTTTAGTATTGATTGGCCTTTATATTGGTTATAATTTTTATAAAGGGAAAAAGAGAACTGTTAAAAAATAAGGGAAATGGCATTGTTTATTCCTA